>Ga0302122_10000480_pt1 | contig 24565 bp, 20 predicted proteins | sample CB21_SCM_MG_FD_203115 | JGI IMG/M metagenome (GOLD analysis project Ga0302122, IMG submission 203115) | Marine microbial communities from Western Arctic Ocean, Canada - CB21_SCM | ecosystem: Environmental > Aquatic > Marine > Oceanic | place: Canada: Western Arctic Ocean | collected 2017-09-28
ATTTAATACCCATCTTTACTAGCATGTCACCTAAGCCAAGAATTCCTAAACCAACTCTTCTATCATTAATAGCATTTTGTTTTTGATCTTCAAGTGCATGACGATCAAGATTATAATCTATTACATTGTCTAAGAATCTTGTTCCAACGGCAGTTGTTTCGCGAAATCCATCAAAATCAAAATTACCGCTATCATCTACAAAACGTTCAAGATTTAAAGCTCCTAGATTACAGCATCCACCATCAGGAAGAGGTTGTTCAGCACAAGGATTCGTTGAAACTAATGGACTACAATATTCTGCATTATGATATTTTGTCATTGTATCCCAAAAAAGAAGTCCTGGTTCTGCACTAGAATGAGCATGTGTGATAATTTTCATCCATAACTCTTTAGCCTTTATGGTATTATAAACTTGTCCACCCCATTGTAAATCAAAATCAGAATCACTTTGGACTGCTTCCATAAAATCATCTGTTAAAAAAACAGATATATTGGAATATTTAACCATATCAACATCGCCGGTTTTAATTTCAATAAATTTTTCAATATCAGGATGATCAACTCGTAGTGTTTGCATGTTTGCACCACGTCTACCATGTTGCGCTATAGTGTTTGTGTTTTCACTAAATAAATTCATAAATCCAACTGGCCCACAAGAATCACCGCCTGTACCATTGATAGCATCTCCCGAAGGTCTTAGGATAGATAAATCATGTCCACATCCACCGCCATACTTATATGTCATCGCTTCTTGAACAACACAATCATATATGGACTTAATAGAGTCTGTCTTAATAGCTACAACATAGCAATTATTTAATGTTGTAGTAATATCTTCTCTACCTGCACCATGCATTATTCTTCCACCTGGTACAAATTTGAAATTTTTTAATGCTTCAAAAAAGGTGACTTCCCATTTGTCTTGAAGTGCTTTTGTTTTTTCTACACTAGCTAATGCTTTAGCTTGACGTTTCCATAAATCCCATGGATTTTTTTCCCATGGTGCTAAATATTTCATCTCTAGTACACTTTTACCTAGAGCATCATTTTTATAATATTCATCAATTTCAAATTCTTTAGGACAATCCTGTTCATTTGTTTGATTTGATTCATCCATCGATTCTTTGATGTTGAACCCTAATATTTGATTTTTTAATTCCGAATCAATTTTCGGATTTGTTTCATTTTCTGTCGGAAAATCAATTCCCATGTTTTCAATTGCTTCTGCCATAATTCTAAATATACTCTTACCCTTATTCTAATTAACATTAATTCAATACACACTTATATATAATAAATTGTATATTTTCTCTCTAAAAAGAGACTGTTTGCAAATACTTTAAGCTTTCGAAAAGCTGATTGGCTGGCACCTGTAAATTATTTAATTTTTTTCATTTTAGTCAAGCTTAAAAAGCTTTTTTTCATTAATTTTTTATAATAAATGAAAACCTCGTCTAATAACAAAATTCCTGATTGGCTTTTACGTCAATTACCTTATAATCATTCTAATATCGATGTAGGCAAAAAAAATATGCATGTTATGGATAAGGGAAGTGGTAAACCTATTGTTCTTATCCATGGAAATCCTATGTGGGGATATTTGTATAAAAAAGTATTAGATCAGCTTGATAATACATCAGCTCGATTGATTGTTCCGGATTTAATTGGATTTGGGTTTTCTGATAAAATTAAAATTGGTGAACATTCTTTAGAAGCTCACACCGAATGGATGTCTAATTTTTTTAAAACAATTAAAGAGGATTCTGTCGGTCTAGTGATTCATGATTGGGGCGGTATGATTGGAGTTGCTGGTGCGATGCGAGCAGGTAAAAAAATTGATGGATTAGTAGTAATGAATACATCGGTAACAGCACCAAAAGATGGATTTAATCCAACTTGGTTTCATGGCTTGTCCCAGACACCTATTATAAGTGATTTGTTATTTAGAATTTTTAATTTCCCGCAAGCTTACTTAGGTCTATTTCAAGGTATACCTAATTCTTACTCTAAAGAAGATTTAAGAAGCTATAAATATCCATTAAGAAAGTTTAAAGATAATATTGGACCGCTAGCTTTGGCTCGTATGGTTCCTAATAATATGTCACATCCCAGCGTTGCTATCGAAAAAGAAGTAGAAGAATTTTTACGATCATATAAAGGACCAGCTGAGATTGTTTGGGGGATGAACGATTCAGTTATGTGGAAGCTAAGAAGGAGAACAGAAAGATTGCTACCTCAAGCTAAAACTGTAAAAACTGATGCAGGTCATTTTGTCCAGCAAGAATCACCTGAGAAAGTTGTAGAATCTATGAAAAAAATCTTTAAATTGACTAGCAAGTAACTAAGTAATTATTATATAGCTCATATGGCAGGACAAATTTTAAAGAACAATTTTAGTCTCGATGACAAATACACTCTATTCGAAGGTAGAGTGATTTTATCGGGTATACAAGCACTCGTCAGATTGCTTCTTGACCAACACAGAGCAGACCTTATTAAGGGTCTCAACACCGGAACATTAGTATCTGGGTATCGTGGCTCTCCAGTTGGAACCTTAGATATCAATCTTGTAAAAAATAAAAAAATTCTAGATGAGCATAATGTCAAATTTATTCCTGGTGTCAATGAAGATTTAGGAGCCACTTTAATCTATGGAAGTCAAATGGCTGGAATGGTATCAAATGTAAAATATGATGGTGTTCTAGGTATGTGGTATGGAAAAGCTCCGGGCGTTGATAGATCTGGAGATATATTTAGACATGCTAACTTCTTGGGAGTAGGTAAAAATAGTGGAGTGCTTGCAGTAGCAGGGGATGATCCATCATGTAAATCGTCTACACTACCTTCACAATCTGAGCCAGCATTATTTGATGCGATGATGCCAATATTTTATCCTGGAAACGTACAAGAAATTCTTGATTTAGGTCGTTATGCCTATGAGATGTCGAGGTATTCTGGGCTATGGTCTGGGTTTAAAATTGTAACAGATATTGCTGATGGATTTGGTAGTGCATTTGTAGATCCTCAGCGCGTAAATATCACAATTCCAGATTTTACTTATAATGGCCAGCCATGGAAGCATACACAGAATGCTAAGTTAGTAGGGCATCACAGTTTACCGACAGAAAAAGAAATTCATTTAGGTCGTATTACAGCAGCGAAACATTTTTTAGCTAGTAATCCTATTAATAAAATAACAGTTCAAGGCAATCAAGATAAATTCGGAATTATTACAGCCGGAAAGACTTATTATGATGTTATTGAGGCATTTGAATCTCTAGGATGGACTACGGAATATTTGAATAAAATAGGTATTCGAATTCTAAAGCTTGGAGCAACTTTTCCAGTTGATTCTGCAATAATTGATAAATTTTCTAAAGGATTGGATGATATTTTTGTTATAGAAGAAAAAAGATCATTTATTGAAATGCTAGTTAAGGAAGAATTGTATAATAATCCTATTAAGCCTACTATTGTTGGAAAGTATGACGAAAATAATAATCATCTTATCCCTGGGTATGGCGAGTTAACAGCAGACTCTTTAACTAAAATACTTTTTAAAAGATATTCAGCAAAAATGAATATTGATTCTCCAAATACTAAGATTAATATTTTAAGCGAAGTTGATAATAGAGTCTATGCACAATCATTATCAGGTCGTTCTATGTATTTTTGTTCAGGATGCCCTCATAATACTTCTACTGTAAAATTACCAGAAGGGGACTCTGCTTTTGGTGGTATTGGATGTCACTTAATGGCAATGTTTGTTGATGATGGGAAAGCTTTTGGAACAACTCAGATGGGCGGAGAAGGAGCTCAATGGACAGGAATGGAACCATTTGTTGAAAAAGAACATATGTTTCAAAATGTAGGAGATGGAACATTCTTTCATTCGGGTTCGCTAGCGTTAAGACAGGCAGTAGCAGCCAATTCTCACCTTACTTATAAAATTTTATATAATCGTGCAGTAGCAATGACGGGAGCACAAGCTCCTGATGGTGGATTAGATTTACCAGAACTCACAAAATATTTAAAGTCTGAAGGAGTTGAGAAAGTAATCATAACAACGGACGACACGTCTGCTTATGATTCCATTGAAAAATCTCGATGGGAAAAAGATATTAAGATTATGCATAGAGACGATATTATTGATGCACAAAAACAATTAAAAGCAACAAAAGGGGTTACAGTACTCATTCACGACCAATCATGCGCAGCTAATTTACGTAGACAGCGCAAAAGAGGTCTTGTTCACGAGCCAAAAGAAAGAATATTTATTAATGAAGCAGTTTGCGAAGGATGTGGAGACTGTGGTGTTAAATCAAATTGTTTAAGTGTTCAACCTATTAAAACAGAGTATGGTAGAAAGACACAGATTGATCAACCTTCATGTAATAAAGATTATTCATGCGTAGAAGGAAATTGTCCTTCATTTATTAAAGTTATTCCATCAGAAATTGGAGATAAAAGAGCATTACCTGAAATCAATATCAAAGCCAGCAAAATTCCTGAACCAAAAAAATCAAATGCAAAAATTGGTAATATATTTATGCTAGGAATTGGAGGAACAGGCGTTGTAACTGTCAATCAGATTATTTCTACTGCAGCATTTTTAGAAAATAAGAAAGTAGTAGCGTTGGATCAGACAGGGCTTAGTCAAAAAGGCGGATCTGTAGTATCGCACTTAAAGATTTTAGAACCAAAGAATGCAGACTGTTCTAGTAGGGTTGCTAATGGAGAGTCAGATGCATACTTAGTATTTGATTTATTAACTGGTGCCAATCCTAAGAATATGGAGAAGTTAAATTCAAAGCGTTCTGTATCTGTTATTTCTACATCAGAGATTCCAACAGGAGATATGGTGAGATCGACAAAGTCAGAATATCCAGAAGCAGCACATATGATTGGGCTTATTAAAGAATTCTCAAAAAAACATGTGTTATTAAATGCTACTGAGCTATCTGAACATTTCTTCGGCAGTAATATGCAAGCTAATTTCATTGTTATCGGTGCCGCTTATCAATCTGGATGTATTCCAATTGATGCAAGCTCTATTGAGGAGGCAATTAATATTAATGGCGTTGCTGTTAAACGTAATACTGAAGCTTTCAATATTGGAAGAACAATTGTTTCAGATCCATCATGGGTAGAATCAATTGATTTATATAGAACGGGAGATTTAAATCCACAACCTGTTGTTACTAAAGAAGCAAAAAAAATAATTGATTCAATAAGGCCTGATAAAGGTTTACGCAATGTTCTAGAATATCGTGTTTCAGAGTTGATTGATTATCAAAATATAAAATATGCAGAAGAGTATGCTTCTTTCATTAAAAAAGTATATAAAGCTGAAAAGAAAGAGCGTTCAGCATCTATTCTATCTCAAAATGTTGCAAGGTACCTATTTAAATTAATGGCAATTAAGGATGAGTATGAAGTAGCAAGGCTTTCGTTAAAAGCTGAGTTAGATATGGCATTGAGTCAAGAGTTTGGATCTTCAGCAAAAATACATTACATGTTACATCCTCCATTCTTAAAAATATTTGCGAATGTTCCATTATTGAATAGAATGCCAGGAGTAAAATCAAAAGTAGCACTTGGATCATGGTTTAGACCATTTTATATGTTGCTTAAAAACTTAAAGTTTATTCGTGGTACTAAATTTGACTTCATGGCGTTATTTACCGCCGAGGTTCGTAAGGCTGACAAAGCAGTCCTAGATCATTATAAATCAAATATTCTTGAAAATCTTCCTGATATCGGCAACGGAAAATATGAAAAATTAATTAATTTTTCTGTCTTACCTGACGACGTAAGAGGGTATGAAGAAGTAAGATTAGAAAGCATGAAAACATATTATCATAAAGCTGAAAATATTTTCAAAGCTTAGGTTTTTATTTTTATTTCAATTTTATAGAATAGCCAGTATATTTATCCACAATAAAAACTTCTATATATAAATACTAGGGATATCCAGTCATGACAAAAAAAATATTATTAACCTTATCATTTTTTGCTCTCTTAAATGCACAACAAGTTGACGATCGTGAAAGATGGATACGATGTGCTTCCGATGAATTAGAGAGAGAATTACAATTAATTAATCCAGAATTTATCGCAAAGCGTGATGCGGGTATTGAACGTGGTCAACAAATGCTTAAAGACAACCCTCAATGGCGAACAGATGCTAATAGCCAGAATACAGTTTATATTCCTGTAATATTTCACGTATTATACAGTACAAGTTCAGGGAATGTTTCTGCCTCACAAATTGGAGCGAACTTTGATCAAATTAATTTAGACTTTCAAAATCAAAATCCAGATGGAGATGAAATTCCATCTTCTCCAAATCCAAGTGATGCACCATATTCTCCTGGTGTAGACTATAGTCACCAAGCTGCGAGAGGTACTCATCAGATTAAATTTGTAGGAGCTCAAGGAGAATTAACTGGAAGTTCTTTAGTTGAAGATATTTCTATTCGTAGGTATAATATTAGTCAGTCTAGCGTAAGCGGAGTAAGTGAAGCCAGTAGTTTAGCTAGCTCAACAAGTTGTGGTAACTGTCCAAGTAATGGATATCAAGCTGGATTTTTAAATATTTATATTGCTCCTCTAACAGGTGGTCTTTTAGGTCAAGCATATTTAGGATATCCTGAGTCAGTGGTATTAGCTGGTTCAGTAGGATCTGTTGAAAGTCCTGGAACTACCGGTGGTTATAACAGAGGAAGAACATTAACACACGAATTAGGTCACAATTTTACTTTCAATCATGTATTTAATGGTAATACTTGTGGAACACAATATTGGAGTGATATCCCACCACAAACAGTGAATAATCGTGGTGCTGAAATTTATGAATGGCCAGCAGGCAGTGGTAATTTTTATGGAAGAGATAGTGAAGATAGCTGTATTGCTTCAAGCGGTATGGGTGATCAGTTTATGAATTACATGGACTATGTATATGATGATCAGATGCGTATGTTCTCTGAAGGACAAGCCTTAGAGGGTTATGCATGGGCAGCTGGAAGAAATTGGGAGCAAGTAGCTAGCGGAGTAAATGTAACACTAACTTCTGACGTATCTTACGCTACCACAAACGATGGATTTGCTGTCACTGTAGCATTTGGAGAAACAATGACTGGATTCACAGAAAGCGATCTAGTTGTTACAAATGGATCAGTAACCAACTTTAATGGAGGAGATGGCTCAACATATAGTTTTGATGTAGCTGCAGCAGCTGACGGAGAAGTGACAGTTGATATCCTAGAAAATTCATGCGTTGGAGCAACATCAGGAGATGCTAATTTCGCATCCAATACCATTTCAGTAATTGTCGATAGACAAGGACCGACTGCTGGAGATGTATCAATTACTAATTTAGCAGATAGCCAATATATCATTCAAAATCCTAATGTATCGTTGTCTTTAAGTAATTTTTATGATGCTACAAGTGGTATTGCACTTTATTATGTTGCAGTAGGAACATCGATAGGCGGAGAAGATGTGCTTGCATATACGCCTTATAGTGGAGAGCAATTTAATTTAAATGCACTATCCCTAAATGATTATCAGCAATATTTTGTGAGTGTATATGGACAAGATTTAGTAGGACTTAATTCTACAACAGTAGCGTCTTCATTCTATTATTTTGGATCATTATTGGGAGATTCTAATAATGACTGGGTAATTGACTTTGCAGACTATACTTCTTTCATGGCCGGTTATCCAGGAATTGATATTGCGCCTGTAACAGGTAGCGCACCATACTTCTTCCCTAATTTTGATGGAGTATCTGATGTGCAAGATTTAGCAATGTTTGAATCAATGTGGAATTGGTCTATTGGTGTTAATGGAAGAACCGTTCCAAATTATACTGTACAAGGCTCATCACCATTTTTACGTGTTCTAAATAACAAGCTTATTGTGAAGTTTCCGTCCGATACTGAAACAGCACAAGTTTATTTTGATTATGATCCAGAAAAATATACGGTAGACTTACTTCCTAGTACTGCAACGAATCAATTGATTTTAAGTAATATTGATCAAGCAAATGGATTAATCCAAGTAGAAATAGGAGAGTATGGTTCTGGAGACTTATCTGATACAGAAAAAACAGAAGTTTACTTCAGTTTTGCAAATTTAACAGATACTTATGAATTCTTAAAAGTAAGTTATTCGGCCTACAATCAATATAATCAGGTTGTTTCTGAAGGGTACAACTTATTGCAAACTGCACCATCAACATATCGTTTATCTCAAAGTTATCCAAATCCATTCAAAAGCGGCGGTACAACTATCGATTTTGATATGCCTGCCACAGAACGTATTACAATGGTGATTATGGATATCAGAGGAAGAGTGGTAAGAACGCTTATTGATAATGAAGAGCGCTTTGGATACCAATCTGTTCAATGGGATGCAAAAAATAGTGACGGAGACAATGTTAGTAGCGGGGTATATTTCTATCAGATTCGTTCTAGCAACTTTAATGCAGTAGGTAAATTGGTTTTTGTTAAATAAATATACTATATAACATTTATGCTAACATCTAAACCTACCTTAAAAGACGTCCAATCTGCACAGCTATCAACCGCGTCTATTGTACGTAAAACACCTATTCTTACTTCAGAATATTTTAATGAGTTATTAGGTATGGAACTTTTTTTTAAATGTGAAAATTTTCAGAAAACAGGCTCTTTTAAAATTAGAGGAGCTTCCAATGCTATTTTTTCTTTAACTGACGAAGAATCTTCCCAAGGAGTAGCTTGCCAATCCTCAGGAAATCATGGAGGCGCTATAGCGTGTGCTGCAGACCTTAAAGGAGTTCATGCAGACATTGTCATGGCTAAGAGCGTATCAAAGGCTAAAATTCATAATGTGCGTACTTATAATGGAAATATGATTTTTTGTGATCATATGTCAGAAAGAGATGCATTGTTTGCAAAAACGGTAGAAGAAAATAACCGTATTTCAATTCATCCGTATGATAACTATTCGGTGATGGCAGGACAAGGAACTATTGGGCTCGAAATTGTAGAGCAAGTACCAGAATTTGATTCGGTAGTCGTTCCTATTGGTGGCGGAGGATTAATCAGCGGAATATCAATTGCTTTAAAAGGATTAAATCATTCTGCAAAGATTATTGGGTGTGAACCAACAAGCGTAGATGATACGCATCAAATGTATACAGCTAATAAGCGTATTGAGATGGACCATAGAGAGTCTGTTGCAGATGGACTTATGGCAATTGTTGGCCATATGACTCTTCCTATTATTCAAGAGAATGTCGATGATATTGTACTAGCTTCAGAAGAACAGATTATTGATGCAACACGATTAATTTGGGAGCGTATGAAAATTATAATCGAACCTTCTTGCGCATTGACTCTTGCCAGTATCATGGCTAACAAAGAAAAATTTGTAGGCCAGAAGATTGTATTGATTATTACTGGAGGTAATGTAGATCTTGTATCCTTGCCTTGGCAAAAAGTCGGTAAAGAGTAATTATTCTTTTATGCTTTATTAAGCAATATCAAACTTTTTAAAATAATAACGCAACCATCCAAACGATATACTTGCAGCAACTAAGATTGCAAATACCTGAGCATACCATACCCATTCAAGTGGTTTATCCGTGATATAAAAATAATAAGACAATGGAGCTGTAATAATTAGAACTCTTGTAATTGTCGTTACTAATAACGGTAATCCTTGACCTAAAGCCTGACATATTCTTGAACAAATCACACTCAATCCTACCGCAGGATATGCAAGAATAATAATACGTAAATAGGTGATGCCTATATCTAATACTTCAGCATTATCAGTAAAGATAGGAAGAATTCTATGCGCAAAGATGAATAGTATTGTCACACTGATTACTGTAATATAGATCGCTCTTATTATTCCATATTTAACTATCCATACTAGTTTTTTGTATTCTTTTGCTCCAAAGAACATTCCTACTATTGTTGTTAAACTAATCGCTATTCCTAATATTGGCATAAATAATAACATATCAATTCTTGATACAATTTGATATGCTGCTACGGTTTCTACTGAATAATTAATAAGGATTTTATTCATCACTACTTGTCCAAAAGAAATAATCAGCATGGATATAGAAGATGGAATTCCAATCTTAAATATAGTATTGATAATACTAGGACTATATTTAAAGTCGCTAATATTAAAAGTGATATAGGTAGACTTTCTAACAAAAATAATAAACAGATAACTTACAACCATGACTGCTTGACTAATCACCGTAGCTAGGGCTGCACCTTTTACTCCATATTCAAGAACAAAAATAAATATAGGGTCTAAGATAAGATTCAATATGGTACCAACTAGACCAATAATCATCGGTATTTTAGTTTCTCCTTCTCCAGCTAAAATTGCACGAAAAAATAAAGAAAATACCACCAATCCAATTCCATAAAGGAGAACCTTTAAGTATGTGTATGATATGTCTAAAATATTGCCAGACGCCCCTAACAACAACAGAAGCTGTTCTCCAAAAATAATACCTAGTGTTGATAGAACTACTGTGATCACAACACCAAGCAAGATGGTATGCTCTGCACAATTGTCTGCATTTTTTTTATCTTTTTGACCTATAAATTGCGCAATAGAAGCAGTGACTCCTGCTCCAAGTCCTACTGTTAATCCTATAATAATAAAAAATAATGGACTCACAAATGCTACCGCTGTTACTTCTTCAGCACCAAGCCATCCAATAAACATAATATCTACTACATTAAAAAGAGTTTGAACCATCATGCCTGCAATAATAGGCAAAGCCATTGTCCATAATGATTTGGATGGATTAGATAAGAATGAGTCTAAGCGTGATTGTTTTTCCATGCTTATGATTTAGTTAAATAAAGATAAGTACTTAGCATATCCTTCTTTTTCCATGTCTGCTAATGCAATAAATTTCATAGAAGCTGAATTGATACAATAGCGGAGTCCTGTAGGGTTAGGCCCATCATTAAAAACATGTCCTAGGTGAGAATCGCTTTCTTTTCCCTTTACCTCTGTTCGAGGCATCATCAATTCATAATCCTGTTTAAATGCTAAATTTTCTTTTTCAATTGGCTGATAAAAAGATGGCCAACCAGAATTAGATTCGTATTTATGTATAGAGGCAAATAAGGCTTCTCCTGATATAATATCAACATAGATTCCTTTTTCTTTATTGTCCCAATATTCATTATCAAATGCAGGTTCTGTTCCACAAGCTTGAGTAACATAATGTTGCATATCAGTTAATTTTGATTTGTTATCTTCCATAACCTCTTCCGTAGTTTGTGCATATAATAGATTAAAAGTGACCATTATTGATATGATTTTGACGTACTTCATTGAAAACAACTTACAAAGAAGATACGATTTTTTATTTGGTTTTTTTCAATTGTGGTAGTACCTTAAAAATAATTGATAATTATGAGTGTTTTTTATCTCATAAAACTAACTGATAATAATAAAGAGGTATAAATAATGAAACTTAACAAATCAAGTTTTCAATACTTGTTTGTCTTTCTTTTATCTGTTGCGACACTAACTGCGCAAACTGTTTCTGGTACTGTTTCTAGTGCTGACGGTTCTGCTCTTGCTGGTGCAAATGTAACAGTTGAAGGAACTGATATGGGAGCTTCATCGAATCAAGATGGATCATTCTCTATTTCAGGTTTAAGCGACGGTGATTATACACTTACTGGTTCATACATTGGGTATGATTCTGCGAGTGTTGTAGTAAGCGTTAGCGGTGGACAAGCAACAAATGCAAACCTTACTCTTGACGCAGGTAATGTAAGACTGAATCAAGTTGTGGTATCTGCATCTTTTAAAAAAGAATTAGTTACTGAAGCACCTGCTAGTGTGGAAGTTTTTGGCGGAGCTGAATTAGAAGCCAGAGGCGCAACCACTATTGCAGACGTTTTAAGTAATAGAGCTGGAGTAGAAACTATGAAAACCGGTCTTGAAGGGTCTAATATGACTGTTCGTGGTTTTAATGGTATTTTCTCTGGTGCGATTCACGCTGTAGTTGATAACCGTTGGACAAGAGCTCCTGTGGTTAACGCCCAACTACTTCAATTCATGGCTCCAGATGACTCTGATATTGAAAGAGTAGAGCTTGTACGTGGTCCTGCATCACCGATGTATGGTCCTGATACACAACAAGGCGTAATTGCAATATTTTCTAAATCTCCATTTAATCAAGATAGCAGAATTGCTGTTACTGTTGGAGAAAGAGATTATATGAAATTATATGCACGTGTTGCACATCAATGGGGTGCTAGAGCAGCAACTCGTATTGCTGTAAGTCACAGATCATTTAATGACTGGGATGCTAACATGCCGCATACACAAGCAGAAGCGAATGCACAGGGTCACAACTATTGGGAACCTCAAATGATTCGTAGAGGACTAGGAACTCCAGTTTATCCATTTATTTCTTATGGTGGAGACACTGATCCATATAACGATCCAGTAACTGGATCTCCAAATGATGCTTCATATGACTTTAATCCTGAAGCAACAACAGTGGATATGAAAACAGAGTTTCGTCCTGACTTAAAATCTAACCTAACAGTTAATTTCAGAACAGCAAATGTTTCTGCTATTGAAATGACTGGTGTTGGTAGAGCGTTTGCAGATGATGCAACTCTATACCAAGCGCAAGTGTCTTACTTAAGACAAGACGTTTTTGGTGGAGATTTATTTTTAAATCTATTTACAAATTGGAATGATCAAAAAACTACATACAATTTATCAACAGGTAATATTGTATTTGATCAATCATCAAATCTTGCATTTCAATTGCAACATGCTGTAGAACTCAACGATGGTAAATCTCTTGTATGGGGTGGAGACATGTTACAACGTACTCCTGATACAAAAGGAACTATCAATGGTAAGAATGAAGATATTGATGATTTCGACAACATTGGAGCATACTTCTCTTTTGAGAAAAAATGGGACAATGGTGTTAAATTTGTTGGTACTGGAAGAATGGATAGTAACAACTACCTAAAAGATATTGGAACTGACTTCGTGTTTGCTCCAAAATTAGCGTTAGTATGGTCACCAGAAGATGTAAGAGGAACTTTCCGTCTTACTTATGGTGAAAATATTGACTTACCTGGTAACTTTACTAAGAATCTTGATATCGCAGTACTAGGAACTAACCTAGTGTATGGTGCTAATGGCATCGACTTCACAAACCCAGCATTTGGTGGGTTACCTTTCCAACCTGACTTCCAAGCGAAAGCAATGGGATCAACAACAACTGGTTGGACATATGACAGAGATGCGAATGGAAATCATACTTTCCGTACAAACTTCTCTCCAGCTTGGGGATTAGGCGTAAATACTAATTACAGCCTAAATGACCCTACTGTAAATGGTACATTGTGGGGTATATTTGCTCCAATAGTTGGTGGTGGAGTATTACAAAGTGCCAGTGGTCAAGCTTTAATAGCTGGCTTTGGTGCAGCAAATGCTGAAGGCTTTGTAAATGCTACTTACACTGGAACATATAACTATTATATCAGCCTTGGTGCTGACGCAGCGACTGCAGCAGCAGCCGCAGCAGCAGCCGCAGCAGGAGTTGTAGCAGATGGTTCTGCAGCAGCTTATGGTGCTCAACAAGCTGGATTAGCAGCTAGTGACTTTATGACGCTAATGGGATCAGCAATACCAAGTATTGCTAATTTTGTTCTTAATGGTGACTTAAATATTGTAGATCCAAACGTAGAGTTTGGTAACTATGATGTTATTAAAGAAACTACATGGGCTCAAACAGAGTTTGGATATAAAGGCCAAGTAAGTGACAATATGACATTATCAGTAGATGCTTATCAAATGAACATCTCTGACTATGTATCTAACCTACAGCAAATTAGTGGTTTTACCATTATGGCTGCTGATGGTGGTAGTTATGTTGCTGCATTGCTTACTGCAATGTATGGCAATGACAACCTAACAAACTTTGTTGGTGCATTAGACGCTAATGGAGCGTATGGTGGTGCTGATGAGCTTGCTGCATTAATTGCAGGTTCAGTTGCTCAACTTCCAATGGGTGGAGTTGCTCCAGAGCAATCACCTTATGGTGCTAACATCATTGTAGGTTACAAACAGTTAACTGAAGACATTAAACTAAATGGTTTAGAAGCGACTTTAAACTACTTCCCAAGTACTGACTGGAATTTCTATATGAACATGTCAATGCTAAGCGAAAGTACTGTAAGCGCTGCTGATCAAAACGGACGTTTGAGTACCGTAAACATGAACACACCTAAATTTAAAATGGGTGCAGGAGCACAATATGCAACTGAAGGTTCAGCATACGGATTCTCATTACGTTACCAAGACTCATACTTTGCTGACGGATTCTCCGGTACATCTGGAAACATTCCATCATTCTACACTCTTGGTGTAAATGGTAAATGGGATATTTCAGGAGTAGAAGGTATGTCAGTTGGTTTATCAATTGACAACATCACTGATGTTGTACACAAAGAAACATTCTTAGGCCCTGAAATGGGTAGGTTCACAACACTAAGTGTTGGATACGACCTGTAAAAGATAGTTTCAGTGAAAAATAAAAAAGCCCTCATTTTTTGAGGGCTTTTTTGTACCATATTTATTACCTTTAATCTATGAGGATTTTAAAAAATCTTAGCGAGGTAGAAGCATTAGTAGAGCAAGAACTTGGTGTTAGTAAATGGCATAGAATAAGCCAGTTTCAAATATGGGGTTTTGGTTTATTTACAGGAGATCGTCAATGGATTCATATGCGACCGCTCAAAGCAAAATTAGGCTCCCCATTCAAAACCACTATTGCACATGGATTTCTTGTATTATCCTTACTTCCAAAAATGTTAGAAAAAACTTACTCTATAACTTCAGTAAAAATGGGTGTTAATTATGGATTAAATCGTGTGAGATTTACTGCTCCTGTTCCATCAGGTAGTTATGTTAGGGGTCGTGTTATTTTAAAAGAGTTTAAAAAGATTAAAAATGGTGCACAATTAACAGTTGGAGTCACAGTCGAATTAAAAGGCAGTGAAAAACCTGCATGCGTAGCTGAACAAGTATTTCTTGTTTACGAATAAAAAGGGGATAAAGTGAGTATATTACATTTAGTACGCCATGGACAAGCATCATTCGGAGCAGATGATTATGATAATCTTAGTCCAAAAGGCATTCAACAATCAATCGAGCTTGGTAAAGCGCTCGCAAAACAAGAAGCTACCTTTGATCATATTATTGTTGGTCCACATCGTCGACATTTACAAACATTCGAAGGAATTAAGGAAGGGTATCACTTAACAGATCTCCCCGCACCTATTATAAATAAAGAATTTGCTGAAAATCAATTAATGGAAATTGCACAATATTTTATTCCAAAAATTTTAAACACTACTAAGACTACTAAAGAAATTTTTGAAGAATGTGAACCGAAAGAACGTCATGATAAATTTTTAGAACTGTTCCAAGTTGTTGCACAAAAATGGATGAATGAAGAATTGGATTTAAGTAAGCCTGGGTTTGAAGGGTTTTCTGTTTTTCGTTCTCGTATAACCAATGTCCTTAAAGTAATGCAAGAAAGCTTGACAGATAAGTCCAATATCATGGTGGTCACCTCAGGCGGTGCAATCTCAGGAGTATATGCAGAAGTGATTGAATGTTCACACGAAGAAATACAAAAACTTAATTTTGGAATTAAGAATGTGTCTATTTCAGAATTTTTAATGACAACTGAGAGATTTACTTTAAAGGCTTTTAATAGTAGTTTAATACCAGAAGAATTAGAAACATTTATTTAGGGGATAGTATGGCAATATCAGACAAAGATTTTCAAGATATTAAAGATAGAATAGCAAAATTTGTTCAACAAGAATTGCTTGATAATGAGAAACAATTTCAGGCTAAACATACATTTGCAGATCATCTACCTTATCTGGAGGAAAAAAGAAATCAAGTAAGAGAGATGGGCTTGTTTACTCCTCAAATACCTAAAGAGTATGGTGGATTAGGATTGAGTTTGCATCAGTTGGGTCAAATCTATGAAATTCTAGCAAGTACTTTTTATGGCTTATATGTCTTTAATTGTCAGGCTCCAGATGCTGGAAATATGGAAATCTTAATGGATCATGGAACAGATTATCAGAAAGAAACATTTTTAAAGCCTCTTATCGCTGGAAAAATTAGAAGTTGTTTTTCTATGACAGAACCAGAATTTGCAGGCTCTAACCCTCTAATGATGGGTACAATTGCTAAAAAAGAGGGCTCCAACTATGTTATTAATGGACATAAATGGTTTACATCCTCTGCAGAAGGAGCAAGTTTTGCGATTGCAATGGTGGTTACAGATCCAGATAATCCTAATCCATATCTTCGCGCCAGTCAAATTATTGTTCCAACAGACACTGAAGGATTTAATTTTATTAGAAATATTTCTGTGATGGGTGATGAGGGCGACGGTTGGAATGCTCATGCTGAGATTCGTTATGAAAACTGTACAGTTCCTGAAGAAAATGTATTGGGTACACCCGGTGCAGGATTTAAAATTGCTCAAGATAGACTAGGGCCTGGAAGAATTCATCATTGTATGCGTTGGATAGGTGAATGTGAGCGTGCATTTGATATGATGTGTGAAAGAGCCGTGAGTCGCGAAATAGCGCCCGGAAAAACCTTAGCAAGCAAACAAACTATTCAGAATTGGATTGCTGACTCTCGCGCTGAGATTAATGCTTCAAGACTGATGGTTCTTGATGCAGCAAGTAAAATTGATAAAAGTGGAGCTGCGTCTGCAAAAATAGAAATTTCTACGATAAAGTTCTTTGTAGCTCAAGTATTACAGAATGTGCTAGATCGTGCAGTTCAGACGCACGGAGCGCTCGGAATGACCGATGATACTTTCTTAGCATCTTTATGGAGACATGAACGATCTGCAAGAATCTATGATGGAGCTGATGAAGTCCATAGATCTAGAGTGGCTAGAGAGATTCTAAAAGAATATTCAAAGTAAATTTTTATGTTTTTTAAAAAGGCTAAGGTAAATTTCAGAATTCCGCTAAAGCTTAAATTTTACCTTTTTCTATCAAAAATTTTTAAACAAAAGAATATTACTACCTTTTCAATAGATAAGCCCAAAGATATTCGAAAGGGTGAAGAATTTCCAATAGAACCACTCACAAATTATTTAACCTCTCAAGGTTTTGATACAGATGGACTTTCTGTTAAACAGTTTCCTAGTGGTTATTCGAACCTTACTTATTTTTTAAGCACTAATAAAAATGAATATGTATTAAGGAGACCTCCTTTTGGTGCTGATAGCTTGAAGGGTGGACATGATATGTCTAGAGAATACAAGGTTTTGAGCAAGTTAAAAGCTGAATTTAAGAAAGTTCCAGATGTGCATTTATATACAGAAGATAAATCTATTATTGGTGCACCATTCTATATTATGGATTGTGTAAAAGGATACATTTTAAGACCTGATTTATCTCAAGAAAATGCACCTGATGCTGATACTATATCTAAAATTTCAGATTCGCTTATCGATACACTCGTTAGTTTGCATCAAGTAGATATAGCTAAAAGTGGTTTAAGTGATTTTGGTAAAATAGATGGTTATATATCAAGACAAGTTTCAGGGTGGACAAAACGATACTTTCATGCTAAGACTCATACTATTCCAGAAATGGAATTTGTTGCTAAATGGCTAAACGAGAATCAACCCAAAGAATCTGGTAAAGCGATCATTCATAATGACTTTAAGTATGATAATGCAGTGCTTGATATCGATGACCCTACGAAGGTTATTTCAGTATTAGATTGGGAAATGGCTACCTTAGGTGACCCTCTGATGGATTTAGGAACTACATTAGGATATTGGGTAGATAAAAATGATGCAGAAGAGTTAAAACTATTTCAATTAAGCGCTACAACGTTAGATGGCAACCCATCTAGGCAAGATATATTAACTATGTATGAAAAGAAATCAGGCAAATCAATCGATAATCCAGTGTTTTATTATGTCTTCGGTCTATTTAAAATCGCAATTATCGCTCAACAGATTTATTACAGATACCATAAAGGTTATACGAAAGATAAGCGATTTAGTATGTTGAATGTTGCTGTTAATTCGTTAGGAGTTATGGCCAATCAAGCAATTGTTAAAAATAGAGTAAGTGATTTATTTGATTAAAAAGAATATTTTGGATAAAAAAAAGGCCTTCAATGAAGGCCTTTTTTTATTTAAAGAATAAAAACTACTTTGTGTCCATTTTTGCAGCAGCATAAATAAACATACCAAAAGCAATTTTATTTACAAAGTCAGCTAAATTGTACACTTGATTAGTCATGTCCATATCGCCCATACCGAAAAAATATCCTAAAGCATATCCAGCAGGGTAAATTGCCCATCCAACCGTAACAATCATTTTTAGTTTGTCGAAAGCATATTGTCCAGCTGCGCTTTTTGATGCAGCGTTTACTTTAGATGCTTCTCCATTCCAAATTTCATTTAGCATAGCTAACCAAGCAGCCATACCAATACCAAAACCAATTGCTGGTGAAATCCAAGCACAAACACCTGATTCACCTAAGTATCCACCAATTAGCATTACCAATGAAAATCCAAGCAATCTATTGAATACTCCAACGCTTACAGCAGTAACAGCTGCAAGAACTAAGTAAAGTTCAACCATTTGCATTGGAACGGTAACAAGCCAATCAATATATCTGATTTCAGTAACATCAGTCATACCCATATTTCCACGCATATAGTAGTAATGTACTGCAGCGATAAAACATACCATACCTGAAACAGTTAAGGCAGTTTTCCATTTTGGGTTTACATTGTCTCTTTCAATCCATAGAAATAGACCGGCTGCTAATAGAGCCATATTTGTTACAAAAAATGTAAATGTTGTAAAGTCCATATTTATTTCCCTCGTTAATTGTTAAATTCCAAGAATATATAATAATTAACAATTAAAGTCATAGTACTTTATTGTTAATATGTTTAAAACATAATTTTATAAAAATGAATAAAAAATTTACTGAAATATATAATTCTATTGATATCGATATGACATCGGCTGTATCTGATTATAAGGATCCATTCCATTTATTATCTCTTGCAAACCTATCAGATGAAAGTCCACATATCAGAACTGTCGTTTTAAGAGATTTTTCTATGTCAAAAAAGATTTTTGAATTTCATTCGGATATTAGGAGCCCAAAAGTAGAGCAGTTAGGTGTTAATCCTAATTTTTCTGCACTATTCTACAATCCGGATAAAAAAATACAGCTACGATTTTCTGGAATAACTAAAATATTACATAAAGACACATCTACAAAAAAAAGATGGGAAGGAATATCTAATTCATCACGCAGATGTTATTTAGGTCCATATAGTCCTTCGAGTACAATCGAAGAAGATCATCCAAATATACCTGAAGACTTTAGATTTGGAGATCCGAATAAACAAGAGACAGAAAAAGGATTAGAAAATTTTGTGATTATTCAATGCCAATTTACTAGTATTGATTATTTAAGTTTGAAATACAGCGGACATTCACGATGTAGATTTGACTTTATCGGGAAAAATGTTTCGGTTTGCTGGTTGGCACCTTAAATTGATTTAAATACGATAAAAAAAACCGGGGAGAAACGGAAAATTTTTATGGATATAGGAGTAAATCAAGCAATCTTAATTACGGTTAGTATATTACTTACTACGAATCTTATAGGGTATATATATACAGCTTTAATTCTTCATACTGATCTTATTAATGATCAGAGAATTCAGCCTAAAAAATATTTTTCTCGACGTTTTTATCAAAGACTCCCTCTAATATTATTCAATCTTTTTCTTTTGTTATCTGTTGGAGTTATTGGAGTGTATTTATTTTATGACATTCTTGATTTTTCTATTCCAACTCTTGGAGTTTTTTTATTACAGTTATTATTAATTTTTTTAATAGATGACTTATATTTTTATCTATATCATTCAGCATTGCATACAAAATTTTTATATAAGCATATTCATAAAACACATCATCGATCTACAATGCCTATTCCGATGGAGTATATTTTTACACATCCTCTCGAATGGTTTCTTGGTGCGATTGGTCCTTTTATTGGATTAGCAGTAATTGCAATATTTATTCCTCAAATAAATATTTATGCATTTTGGACTATGATTGCTTTAAGAAATTTACATGAATTAGATATTCATTCTGGAGTAAAGTCTTCAAAGGCTACATCTGCTATTCCTTTTTATGGCACAACAGAACATCATGATCTCCACCATTCAAGAAATAAGGGAAATTATGCTTCGACATTTACATTTTGGGATAAAATTTTTGGAACTGAAATTACAAAGCGATGAAATTCACAATTATTTTAATGGTGTTATGTGTTTTACTTGGAACGATGTTTAATTTCTTTACTATTAAACGATATATAAGAAAGAGGGAAGATGATTAAATTTAGATTATTGTCAATTTTTATAGTTATTTTTTTACTAGTTATGTGTGGTAAGAATAATAGCGATGTGGTATCTATGGAAGAATTTCAATCAAAAATTCTAGACGAAAATACATTTGTCTTAGATGTTAGAACTGAAGAAGAATTCTATGGGCCTCTAGGACATATTGAAGGCGCAACATTGATTCCTATCGATGAACTATCATCGAGAATGAATGAGCTTAACAAGGTAAAAGATAAGGATATTTATGTTATTTGCCGCAGCGGTAATAGATCTAACGTTGGAAAAAATATTTTAAAAGAAAATAGTTTTCATGCTATCAATGTTGATGGTGGAATGTTGGCTTGGAAGCCACTAAATAATGAATAATAAAGAAGAATTAATTACAAAATATAGAAAATCATTCATCACAATTATGATTGTCTTATTGATCTCACTCATACCATTCTTTTGCTATGCTAATTAAGCAAAAATATCCCATTGATTTTGCCAAAAGTATTACTTGGTTAGTAGTCCTTGGATTGATTTATTATTTCAATCAATTTGATAATATTACAGCATGGATCTATTTTTGTTTACATGGGTCTTATGGAATTATGTGGGTGATGAAAAGTAAAATTTTTCCAGATAAAAATTGGGAAAAAAAAGCCGGAATATTATATACTATATTGATCATTTTTGGCCTTATGGTTTATTGGGCTCCTGCTTTTATTATTACCATGAATAGTCATGAGGCTTCATTAGAAGTTATCGTTAGTGCGATTATCTTATTTTCATTTGGCATCTACTATCACTTTGCATCAGATATGCAGAAATATATCTATCTAAAATATAATTCAGGATTAATTACTGATGGACTATGGGAGCAATGCAGGCATCCTAATTATTTCGGTGAATTATTAATTTACTCTAGCTTTTTATTGCTGACTATCGAATCATCTCTATGGTGGATTCCAGTACTAATTTTAAGCATCTTTATATGTATTATTTGGATTCCTGGAATGAAAAGAATTGATAAGTCTTTATCTCGTTTTGAAGGACATGAAGCCTATAAAAAGAAAACAGCCTTTATTATTCCTTATATCCTATGATACAACCACCTCTTATTATATACTATGATGGATTCTGCGTCTTATGCTCTAGAGCAATGGATTTTTCTATAAAACATGATCATGATAAGATTATCTGTTATAGTCCTATACAATCTGATTATGCCAAAAGAACTTTAGATAAAAAATATATTGATGACATGAATACCATAGTCGTAAAAAAGGATAACAAGATTTTTACGAAATCAAAAGCTGCATTTATTGTTTTAGATAAACTCAATCATCCTTTAAGATATTTTCAATTTATTCTCCCATCTTTTTTAGCAGATAAACTTTATTATTTTGTAGCCGAGAGAAGATATAGCTGGTTTGGAAAAAAAGAAGCGTGTAGTTTTCCTGATAATAATTCACAATTTTTAGTTGACTGATGACAAAAGACACATTTAAAAGACTTTACGATATCGAGACTAGATGGTATGATGAAGATATGTTGGGCCATTTAAATCATGGTACTGCTGTAACACTCATAGAAGATGTAAGAGTAAGGCATGCTGCTGATATAGGTCTTGAGCCTTACGATCGATACAAATTTCCATTTATAGTAGCTTCTATGAGATTTGACTACTTGAAGCAGATTAGTCATCCAGAAAAATTAACTATTGGGATTAGAGTGTCACGTATTGGTGGAAAAAGTTTTGATTATGAGTATGGCATATTTAAAGAAAGGGACAATGAATGTGCTATTAAATGTGAAATGACATTAGTGTGTTTTGATTTTACAGATCAAAAAAGTATTCCCGTATTTGACGCTTTAAAAAATGAGGTATAATTAAGGAAAATTTATTATGAACGTTACTATTGAAAATGATATTAAAATTATTCAAATGGGCGATAAAGGTCCGAACCTATTAAGCGTTAGCAGATCAAAAGAAATTATAGCGGAACTGAACTATGAAGAATGTAAAGCTGTCATTATTATGGGAAATGAAAAAGTATTTAGCGCAGGGCTGAACTTAAAAGACCTAATGAGTGCTGAAGACCCAGAAAGTGTCTCTCTTATTTTTAATACTCTTAGTGATTTGTTGATATCTTTTAGAAAATTTCCAGGTCCAGTAATTAGTATAGTAGGTGGGCATGCAATTGCGGGAGGATGTCTGATGGCCTTAGCATCTGATTATCGCTATGGCATGTTTGGAACACATAGAATGGGTCTTAATGAAATGGCTATCGGTATTGATTTACCACCAGATATGCTATCAATTATTAGTCATTCAATCAGCAGAGAAAATCTTTTTGAAGTAGCAACGCAATGTAAGATGTATACTCCAAAACAAGCCTACAAGAAAGGCTTAATCAATGAATATATTGGAAATCCTTTTATAGGTAAGAAAAAAGCAACGGCAGAAGCTCTTAGGAGAGCAAAAAAATTAGCAGGATTTTATATTAATGCAGGAGAGCCATTTGTGAGATTAAAGCAATCTTTGATGCATGATACTGAATTTGATTATGAAGTATTAATTAGCAATTGGTTTAGCCCTGAAACTCAAGCCAAAATTAAAAAGGTTATGAGTACATTATCTAAAAAATGAAAATTCTTATTGCTGGAGGTACAGGATTAATCGGATCTCGATTGGTTAATTCTTTAACATTACAAAATCATAATGTTGTTATTCTATCTAGAAATCCATTAAAACATAAAAATAAATTTGATAGTGGCGTTAGTTTTGTTGATTGGCAATCTAATGATATAGAATTATTAAGAAATATTGATGCTGTTATCAAGCTAAGTGGGGAATCTGTAGCTCAGCTATGGACAAAAAATGTAAAAAAGAAAATTTTAAATAGCAGAATAAATCTATCTAAGGATTTGTTAAAATTTTTAAAAAGAAATCAAATAAATAGTAATTTATTAATCAATGCTTCTGCAATTGGTTTTTACAGTAAAAAGTCAATGAATTATGACGGTGAAGTAAATGAAAATTCTCATAATGGAGATTCTTTTTTATCAGAAGTATGTCGATTAAATGAAGAATCTTGTAAGATATTTCAGCGAGAAGGTATGAGAGTTATTCACCTTAGAATTGGAATGGTACTTACACCTAACTTTTCTTTATTGATTGGCTTGTCGTCGTTGTTCTCAATTCCAATTCCAGGAGTAAAAAATCATTATTTTCCATGGATTCATCTTGACGATGTTGTAGGATTTATAGATTATGCACTTAAAAAAAATCTCCAGGGTCCTTTTAATTTAATTACTCCTGAACCAATTACTCATAAGGATTTCTATAATACAATTAGAAAGCATTATAAAGGAATTATTCCATGGATATTGTTTATGCCAACTTTCATAGTAAAAATGATTGGAGATATGAGCGAAATGGTATTATATGGACCTAAAACGACTCCAAAAAGGACGCTAGAGAGCGGATATAAGTTTAAGTTTAATGAATTGGACGCAGCATTAAAGGATATTAGCAAATAAAATGACTTGGAAAATATTCAGAATTCGTTAAATTTTACGCCGTGAAAACAATTATTTTTTACCAAAAGGAAACCATCAATTGGCTGTAAAAAAAACCTCAAAAAAAGTATTTAAGAAAGAGCTAGCAAGCGTAGAGCAAGAAATTCTAAAAATGGAATCTGCTGTTCCTGCAAAAAAAGCTCCAAAAAAAGCCGTTAAAAAAACTGCAAAAAAAGCTTCAAAAACATTAAAAGCTAAATCTGAAAAAGAAATACAGGCAGATTTAATCATAGCTGAAAAAGCACAAGCTATGAAAGATGCAAAAGAGAGAGCTGCTGAAAGAATCAGAAGATCTAAAGTTGCTAGTGGTACTATCAGTATGTATCTATCTGAAATCTCTCAATATGAACCTTTACCTCCCGAGAAAGAAGTAGAGCTAGCTGTGCTTATTGCAAAAGGAGATAAACGAGCAATGAAAGAATTAGTGGAAGCTAATCTTAGATTCGTAGTCTCTGTTGCTAAAAAATATCAAGGAAACGGATT
>Ga0302122_10000481_pt1 | contig 24532 bp, 20 predicted proteins | sample CB21_SCM_MG_FD_203115 | JGI IMG/M metagenome (GOLD analysis project Ga0302122, IMG submission 203115) | Marine microbial communities from Western Arctic Ocean, Canada - CB21_SCM | ecosystem: Environmental > Aquatic > Marine > Oceanic | place: Canada: Western Arctic Ocean | collected 2017-09-28
GTGCTGCTGCGCGGTCTCCTCGGGCGACGCTTCTCCTAAAGCCGCGGCGGACACTGTGTTCAGCGACCGCTCCTCCTCGGGCGCAGGCGCCGACAGCGGCACGTCGTCGAACGCGCTGCGCTCGTTTTGCGGTGGGCTCCGGGGCATCGGCGGCGGCGGCGCCTCGCCGAAGCCGCCGAAGAAGTCCTCGGCCTCCGCGTTCGCCTGGCGGTCGATGGCGGGGCTCCACATGTTTTCTCGGGTTCTCCTCGCGGTGCGCGCGCTCCTCTAGCTTTGGCGCGATGCTATCGGCGCGACTGGCGCGTCCAGCGGTTTTGGGCTCTATTTGTGGCGAGCACCGGTGCCCGCTCGTTGCAATAGAGCAGCGATGCGACGACAGGCGATGCGTGAGTGAACCACTCGCTGCGCAATGTGCCCAACGTAAAACTCGCGGAAGTTTGCTAAAGCGCATGCGTGAAACCCGTTCAAAACCCGATTTGAATCACGTCGAGAGGCGAGGAACATCAAGCAAATTAAAGACGCTAGCGGGGAGTTAGCGAACAGCCGCCGCCCGAAGGAAGGCTTGGGGCAAATTAGGTTACAACAGCGCCAGGTCTGACTCCGAGAACCCGTTCGCGGGCCCCGGCGGCGCGCGGAACGGCGTCCCGTTCCCCGGCGCCCAGGCGGGCGCCGACGGCTGGTACGCGGGGCACTCGTCGAGCTCCTCGCGCAGCTTGCGCGCGCGGTCGGCGGCGGCCGCCGTGGCGCCCCTGTGCCGCTTCCGGACGGGGTCCGTCGGCGGCGACGCGGGCTCGGGCGTCGGGCTCCGCGACCACCGCGTGGCGGCGGCGTAGCTCGGCGACACCACGCCCGGCCGGGCGACGCCAACGAGGTCGAAGGCCCCCGGGCGCTTCTTCGGCAAGCGCGGCGCGGGGCGCTTCGCGATCGTCGCGACGCGCGCGGGCGCCGGAGATGGCGCCGCCCCGGCCCACCGTGGCGGGTCCCGTTGTGGGGGCAGCGTCGTCGGTTGCCGTTGCTCGCCTATTTTTTTCAGGCGTCTACTCATCGAGATGCCGTTGCTCGTCGAGATGCCGTTGCCGAAGGGGGCATCTCGCGAGGCGTCTACCACTCGCCGGCTACCACGGGTCGCCGCGCGCGCCTCTCCGTCCGCAAAAACGTCGCGCCGTCTACTACGCGGTGGCGCTCCGGCCACCACCGCCGCGCGCGCGTGCGCTTGGGCTTCCGCCAGCGACTCGGCGGCGAGAACGCGGTGGCTCAGCGACGCTATCGAGCGCGCCGGCGCCGGGTCGTTGGCCTCAGCGTCTGGTCGGAGCCCCGCGGCTCGCGCGCGGTGCGCCAAAAACGCGCGGCCGAAGCGCGGCGGGCCGTCGTCGTCCCGCCCTAGCGCGAAATACGCGCGAACGTCGCCGTCGGAGTCGTCGGACGAGTCCTCGCCGAAAATCTGCTGCGAGGTCGAGACCATCGTTGTCTCAGAGCTCTCTGGCCAGCGATGCGTCTCTTAGAGCCTTGCTCCAAGCTGATGCGCTGCTCACTGTTGGACCAATGGCCGCTGCAGGCCTTCGCGCAACGCGCCGTAGGTTAGCACAGAGGAGGCCGCGGAAGCTGGCGTGAAGCGAGACGTTCTCCTTGCGATGCCTTCCCGAGCTGTACGCGCTTGCGTCGTGAACGCATTTAGTGATTCGAAAACCCGTGCATTGCGCGGGTTTTTGCGGCCTGATTTAAGCCAAAAGGCAGGCTCGACCTTCCGGCACGAAGCACATTAGTGCCACGCCTCCGAGAGCCAGTCCTTTTGGCTGTCGCCGTGAGCACGAATTTCAGCTGTGCTGGCCACACAGGAGTTTAAATCTACTGAACTAGCGGTGCGCGCATTGTCGCGGTGCAAGCAGCAGCGATGGACCACTGCCCTAGAGTGCCGCACGCGGCAGCCGAGCGTGCGCCGGACGCCCCGCCGCCGTCGAAGAAGCGACGCACCGACGCCGGCGCCGAGCGCACAACACCGCAGGAGGACGACGGCACTGAGCGGGCGCCGCCGCAGGAGGACCGACGCGAAGCCGGGGACCCGACGCCGAGCGTGCGGGACCAGCAGCTTGCGATGGTCTTCGCCCTGGCCGGCCAGGCGCGGCCCGGCAGCCCCCAGCGCATCTTCCTCGCCGCCTACCACAACCGCGTCCGGCAGGGCTGGACCCACTTCACCACGGTGACCGATATGCGCGACGCGATCAGTGAGGAGTGGCTGCTCCTCATCCGCCACGCGCCCTGGACGCCCGCGACCGTGGAGATCCAGACGGCCGTGGCGCCCGAGGTGCCGGACGCGCCCGCGCCGCCGCCCCCGCGCCAGCGCCAGCCGCGGGGGCCGCGGGTCATTTGCTGCCAGTGGCTCAAGTCGAACGCGAACCGGCCCGTGCTCGAGGACGAGTGCCGCGCGAAGAACATCGAGTTCACGAAGAAGACGACGCGCTTCCAGCTGGCCGCGCTCGCGCACCCGGAGCTGCCCGACTTCTGCGATTCACACAACCACAAGCGGCGGTGACGCGCGTAACTTGTTTTGTCCCTCTTCACGAGTGGGCGCGTCGATGGCGTACAGTAGTACGATAGCACTGAGCTTGGGAAAGGGCACCTACACGCCGCCGCGCAACTTGGACATCTTAAAACTTCTTACCCGCGCCTAGTACAGCGCCCGCACGCCGTCCTCGGAGTACTTCTCGCCCGCCTTCTGGATGACGTTGCCGTCGTCGTCGATCACATCCGACTTCTGCTGGCGCACGAAGCGGTTGAAGAACTTGAGGAGCGTCTGGGGCTTCGTGAGGTACTCCACGAAGGAACCGGCCTCCGTCGTCGCGAGGATCTTGGGCACCAGGTCCTGCGCGACCTCCTCGGGCGTCGCCGCCAGGACCCCGAAGGGGAACTTCCGCAGCTCCGGGGTCGAGTCCTGCAAGAGCAAGTCCGTGAAGACCATGCCCGGCGACAGGGTGTGCACCTTGACCTGGCCCGGAGAAGAGGGAGGCCAGCTGTAGCCCTGCGTCTTGCCTTCCAACTCCGCAACTAAGGAGTCGGTCATCTGCGGCAAGCCTCGTTTCGCCGCGCCGTAGGTCACGTAGCCCGGCGTGCCGCCGCCCCTCACACCCGAACCCACCGTGTTGAAGACGTGGCCCGTCACGCCGCTCTGCTCGAGCATGAGCTCCATGGCCACCTTCGTGCAGATCAAGACGCCGAACATGTTCACCTTGACCACCGCTTCGATCGCCGCGTCCGAGACCTCGAGGAAGGGTTTTCTTCCACCGTTTAAAGCCGCATTATTAACCCAGTAGTGGACCGTGCCCAGCGCCGCCTTGGAACTCTCCGCCAGCTTTCTTACAGACGCCGTGTCACTCACGTCGCACAGCTCGCCGAAGATGGGCGCGTCGGCGCCGTACTTGTCCTTCAACGCTTTGACGGCGTCCGCCGGGTCCTTGATGTCGCAGATGACGACCTTGTGGCCCCGCCGCAGGAACTCGTCGGCGTAGGCGTAGCCCACACCCGCCGCGCCGCCCGTCACGACGGCGCCGAAGCTGCCCGACGGTAACGCGCTGTCCTCCGGCGGCGCGGCGACCTGCTCTAATAAGTCGCCGATGCCGTCGAAGGGGCTACTTTCGTGAAGTGCGGTCGTTCTCTTAGGTGCGAACGGCGCCATATACGCAGCGCAGGCCTGGAGTGCCAGGGCGAGGAGGAGGCGCTGCATCTTGCTTGTGCAGCGAGTTGAGAGAGAGTTTTGCAGGCAGCGATTACGACGCAGTTGCAAACTCTGGTCCAGCGGACAAGAGACGCAACAGTTATGCCAGCAGCGAGTAGTGGCAGGAAGCAGCGCAGCACTCGATCTTTGGGTTGTGTAACGCTAAAACCCGCACCAAACGTGCGGGTACTAAATGGCCGCACGCGCTTTTCATCAGCGCTCGGTGCAAGCGCTGCTGGACGTCACGAGTCGTTCGACGCGCGATTAGTTTTTAGTTTTTGACGCCGTTTTTACGCTGATAACGCGAGCGCTATGCTGTGGGCTCTGTGCTTACATGGATGGTAGACACTGATGCATGCGCGCGCCTGCTCGACGCCCTGCGGCGCGGGCAGTCCCCGGGCGGGGACCTGCCAACGGGCGAGCACTGTCGCGTGCCGACGGGCTGCGTGGACCGTCGCGGCCGCAGTGCGCTGTCGATTGGGTGCGGCGCGGGCGCGAGCGCCGCGACGCTGGAAACACTAAACGCAGCGGGCTACGGTGTTAATGAGCCGGACAAACGGCCTCCGTCCATTAATCTACGCGTCGTGGCAGGGCGTTTATCACGCCGCGCGGTGGCTCCTGGACCGCGGCGCGCTTGCTGGGACCCGTGACGAGTTCGGTGTGGCCGCTATCCACAAAGCCGTGTCGTTCGGGAGGGTGGCGGTAGTCGCTGAGTTTGTCGCTCGGGATGCCTCGTTGGCGGACCTTCCGACGGGCGAGGTCTCGCACCGCGCCGCGAGTGAATACCAAGCGGAGTCGAGGCTGGAGTACCCGCTCCACCTCTGCGCCCGCAGCGGCTGGGCCGCGACGGAGCGCCAGCGACTGGACGTCGCTGCGACGCTGATCAACGCCGGCGCGAGCCTGGAGACCCTTGACGTCGACGGGGTCACGCCGCTGCGCGCAGCCGTGGCCTGCCGGGAGGTCAAGGTCACGCGAGCGCTGTTGGACGCCGGCGCGGACCCGGCGCCTCTGGACTCGGCCCCTTGGACGCGAGCGCCGGAGTTCCGCGCCCGACTGCTCCTCTCATCGTTTGGGTTGTTTCGATGAGCCCCTAGGGCGGGCGCCGGTCGTCTTACTCCTCGATAGCGTCATAAATTTGTTTTGTGTCACGGTTTACTGAACGGGACGCGTCTCGTGTGCCCACCGCGGCGTCGGAGAGCCAGCGACAACATGCCGGCCCGGGGAAAAGCCATCATGATGATCGAACCAGACCATAAAAAACCGACTTACACAATGCTAGGCGGCGCGAGCAGCTCCCGGAGCTGGCGCACGACCGAGCCGCGCGTCGGCGCCTCGCCCGCGTTCAGGCGCCGCTCGCACACCTGAAGGAGCCGCCGCTTCTCGTCCGCGGACAACTGGAGCGGCCCGAGCAGCGTCTGCACGAGCGCCAGCGTTATGGAAGGGAAGACGGCCGCGTCCGCCAACACTGTAAGCAATCCGTCGACGCTGGCCACCGAGGTAGGAGAAGGAATGGGCGACGGCGCCCGCGCCCGAATAGGTGGAGGGGGCGCCTTGCGCTTCCGGCTCGGCGGCGGCGGCAGCCCCGAAGGCGGCGGCATGCTGGCCACGTACCGCTTCATGGCCGACGAATTCCAGCGGTTCTTGATGGCGTTCTCGCTCCGCCCCTTCAGATGCTTGGTGATCTCGCACCACCTATTACCTAAACGGCGCTGCAACTGGAGTAAAGTGGCGTTCTCCGCCTCGTCCCAGTCGCCCTTCTTTAATGTTGGGTCTAAATGGTTGAACCACCGCTCTCGACATTGCTTTCCTAATCGCCCTTTCAGCTTGGCGGCGATCTGCGCCCACTTCACGACGCCCTCACTCGATTCAGAGCGCATGCGTTGGACGTCCTCCCGCACGATCTGGTCCTCCTCCTGCTTCCAGGGGCCCTTGTTCAAATCGGGCTTGATGACCTTGGTCCACCGGTGCAGGCACTGGATGTCCGTCCGGCCCCTCTTTTTGTCCGCCATTGCGTCGTCCAACAACTCGGAGATCTTCTTCCACTTCTTGGGGCCGTGCTTGTCGACAATATTCAGGAGGTTCTGGTCCTCCTCCGCGGTCCACTTGCCGCCGATGCTCGGCTTTCTTTGGGCGCGCCCGTCCACAGGTCTGTCATCCGCTGGCGCGCCCAGCGTCGCGAGCGGCTCGAAGTAGAGGGCCGGGGCGACCGCTACGGGTTCCGGCGGCGGCGGCGGCACGGGGTTGTCGGCCATGGTTATTCTATGAGGCTGGCGCCCTTTTTGTGCTGGCGCCTTTTGTGCTCTGCTCGATGGCGTACGAGGCAGCGGTTCTTTTCTATGGCGACCGCTGTGGCAGTACGTATGTAGCCCCGCGGTAATTCGGGCGTCGCGTGCGCTGTGAAGGGCTATCAGCCGTGCATCGGCCAAACATCTCGGCATGCGCACGGGTTGTCTACACGGGTTTTTCGAGCTCCGACCAACTTTGGTCAAAGGTTGCACAGACGACCATGCGCTTGGTACGCACGTAACCGCTCGAGCGGCTGCGCCCGCTCCGGTTTCGATCCGAGCCGCGTAAGGCCTGCATACAGCAGCAGAGGGCTTGTTGCCAGGCGTGATGCCCATCCGCAACGTGATCGTGCTGGCGCCGAGCGGGTTGGTGCTCTTCGCCAAGGAGTACTCCAAGGAGGCCGTGGCCCAGCCGCGGTTACTGGGCTCATTGTTAACGGCGATGACGGAGTTCGCCTCGCAGACGACGGCCATGCGGCCCAGTTACATCGAGATGTCCTCGCTGGCCGTGACGATGGTCTGGGAGGGCGGCGTGTCCTTAGCGCTGGTGCACGATCGCACGGACAAGGCGCTGTTCGGGCGCCTCTTGGCGGGCGAAATCCTCATGGCCTTCGTGGAGAGCTACGGGGGCCCGGGCGGCACCTTTACCGGAGATCAAAATTTAAAGGACTTCAAGGACTTTGGGGACAAGGTCGCTGCTGTTGTCCAAAATTGCGTCCAGGCCGTGCTCCATGATTTAGGTACGGCGGCCTGCGTCTTACATACGTCGGTCATGGGCGAGGACGGCTTCAGCGTGCCGTACTGCCACCACGACGGCCGGTGCGAGCCGGACCAGATCGCTTTATTGGCCTCCTCGAAGTACATGTTCCAGGCGTCGGATCTGATGCTCGAGTATAGACGGGACGGGCCCGCGCGCCTCATGACCTTCGACGACGACATGAACGAGACGCGGACCTTCCTGTGGCGCGTCGAGCATTGTGTATTGATGGTGTGCGTCGTCAAGTCCAAGGACCGGGACGTGCTGCGGGAGGTGCTCCGGGAGGTCGTCGCCGCCAAAGGGCTGATCGCGCAGATACTGCAGCAGGCCAACCTGCTGCGGCCGCCGGGCTACCTGCGGCTGCGTAATTACGAGTAGTTTTGTACATGAAGTGTTCGGCGACGGCGTGGAAGTGCCACGGCCCAGGCTCCTACGGCGGGACAGGGCCCACGTGTGTACACCTGCTGCTTAGAACTCCCGCGGCCCAAGTCTGTGACTAGCCTGTCAGCGCGGGCTGTCGTGGCGGATCTAGTGACACACCCGCCAGACGACGACCTCAAGCTCCGGACGACAAGGCCACTACACATAAACTAACTTAATCGCCCTCCTTCTCCTCCTCGGCGCCCTCCAATAAGCGCGGATCGGCGTAGGCGTGCGAGCCGATCGTGGCCGCGGCCGAGTCCAGGGTGCCCACGGACCGGTCGTCGTCCTCGGGCGGCGACGCCGGCCGGCGGCCCTGTGCCCGCAGCGCGCCGCGCATGAACTGGCGCACGTTCCTCTGGGGCGCGTCCTCCACGACTTTTTCGAGCGGCGCGGGCTTCGCGCCGTAAGTCTTGAAGCCCGGTAGGCGGATCGACCGCTTCCGCAAAGACGGCGCCGCCAGCCGCCCCAGCCCCGTGGACGGGGTGGTCCGCCGATTGGCCCGGGCGCCGCCGCCCCAGGTCACGCCCGCGTAGCCGGCCATGTCCCGCAATCGTTTATTGCGCTTCAGGCGCGCGTCCTCCCGGTTCTCCCGGTCCTGGGCTTCAATCGCCTTGACGCGCGCCATGCGCGCTTTCATGAATTCGGCCTTGTCCCGCTCCTTCCGTTTGACCTCGGCCACGAACACGAGACCCATGTACTTGGCCTCCAGCCGATCTAGGACCTTGGTCTCGATGGCGTCGGGCCGCTTCTTGTGTTTGAGACCGATTAACCGGTCCGCGTCGCCCGATATTTTCATGTTGGCTCGCGCTGTCTCCACGTCTCGCTTCTTGTCCGCCTTCATCTTGAGGAAGGCCGGCGAGTGGTTGCTCTTGCCCGCGAGGCGCTGGGTCCGCCGGTAGAACTTCATGGCCCTTTCCCTGGACGTCATGTCGCGATAATCTTTTTCATCCCGAGGGTCTATATGCTCCTCCTTCTTCTCCTGCTTGATCGTCCGACTCGCCTCCTTGTCGATCAGAACTTGCTCCTCCTGGGCCTTCTTCATGGCCGCGCCCATGACGCCCATGAGCCCCGCCCCCTGCTTTCTGAGTTTCAGGATCATGGCCTGGCCGCCGCCCCGGAGGCGGTCCTGGGACGCTCTAGCAGACCGCCGCTTCTCCTTGATCTCGGACGTCTCCTCGTGCATCTTCAAGTTCGTGTGCGCCAGGTTCTTTTGTGTTTCTTCGTCGTCGACTCCCACGGGGCTGAGCATCTCGTGCAAGAAGCCGTGCCGGTTCATCGGGGACCGGTAGTCCTCCGAAATGGCGATGGACAGGTCCAGGGCGTCCTTGCGGGCCTGGATCACGCGCTGGCAGTGCGCTCTTCTATGCGCCGTGCGGGCCATGACTTGATCCGGGGATCTCGTGTTCGATAACGTGGTGAGTCCTGTTCGTCTCACAACACCGGGCTTGTGGTCGTCGATCAGGTCGCCCGCGTTCAGCCGCTCCATGAGCGCCGCCTTCTGCTCCTCGGGCGTGAGGCCCCCGTCCAGGGGCCGGAAGACCATCGTAGCGGCGCGGCCGCGGCGACTGGCGTTGGCGTGCGGCTATTCCGCGTGGCCACGCCCCCGGGCGCGGCCCTGATGCGGCTATGGGAGTAGGTGCTGTCCAGGAAGCGCAGCCGCCGAGGGGGCTGCCCCGGGAGCGCGAGGACGCAGATAGCAGGGACGGAGTCCCGACTGTAGGCACCCACCTATGGCGATTTGGCTGCCATTCGCTCCCCGGCGTGGCTGCGTTGATTGGGAAACCCGCACGGCCCACGCGTCGACGCGTCTTTGACGTCACGCCCGCCGCACAGCGGGCGCCCGAACCCTACGGAACTTACAATATAGTTCCATTAAACCGGACACAATTACAACCGCCGCCGCCGCAACTCCGCGGCGACCTCCTCGATCTGCGCGAGTGCGGCCTGTCGCCGGCCCTCCTCCGACGCGGCGCTGCCCCGCAGCACCGCGACTGCCCGCAGGAGCCGCGAGGACGGGACCACGCTCGGTGGGTCGAGCGTGCCGGGCGGTGGCGGCATAACCCGCGCGGGCGTCGGCGCGAAGAGCGGCGTCGACGTCGACGAGCCGGGCGGCGGCCCGGCCGGCGCCCGGCGCGGGATCGCGGCCGGGCGCGGCGCCCGGACCGGCACTTGGCGCTGGACCGGCGCTTGGCGCCGCGGCGCCGGCGCCGCGGCCCGCACGGGCGGTAGGCCGCGGCCGTCGACGAGCCGCGCGGCGATGTCGAGCAGCCGCGGCACCGCCGGCGCGACGTGCTGCCTGTAGCGCATGAGCGTCTCCAGCGCGACCTGGTCATTAGAACCGCCCCGCAGGTTGGGCGCCGCCGCGCAGACGAGGGCCGTGCAGGCCTTCTCCGTCACTACGGACAGCGAGGTCTGGTGCGCATGACGTAAAGCGAACAAACCGTCCCACAGCTTTAAAATGGCGGGGAACGCGACCTCGCGGCAGAATAGTAACCGGGCCCACCGGAGGCCGTAGAGCTGCGGCTCGACACTGTTAAACCCGCCGCCCAGCGACAATAAATCAGACGCCTCCTGCTGGAACCGCTTGCACAGTATTAGGATAGGCGCCTCCGTCCCCCGGTCCGTGGCAAATAGTTCTGATTGGTGGCCCATGAGGGCATCAAATAACACGTACGCGTCGCTTTCAGAAAAGGGCCCTTCGTTCACAACGCCGCTCTGCGCGAAGCCCTCGCCCCCGTGGGCCCTTTCCTGCTCCAGCGCCTCGCAAATCAAAGCGAGCAGCTCGTGCATGCCCTGGCGGTAGCCCAGGTCGTTTTTCGAAGCCCAGACCGTGAGGACCCCTAGCATGCGGGCCTGGCGCCGCGGATCCCGGAAGTGCGCCTCCGGCAGGCCGTCTATGATCAACCGCTCCAAGTCCCGGCGCACCTCGTCCCGGGTCTCGACGTTCGCGTGGAAGCGCGCCCAGCCGTCGCTCGGCGCGTCGTCGAGGAGGCCCGAGAGCGGGTCCGAATTGCCCCCGACGGACGCCGCGTCGGGCAGGGCCTCGTCCTTGAGTTTGGCGTAGTTCACGTCCGTCGCGGCGCCGAGGAAGACGCGCCAGGCGGCGGCGCGATCCGCGTCGTCCAGTGCGCCGCCGGTGGCCCGTGTAGTGAGCGCATCGCTCGCGGCGGCAGGCATGGCTTTTGCAAGCTTGTGGAGCACGGCTGCCGGCGCTGTTTGCTTGCTTGAGGCGGCGCGTACGCGTCCCTCGGGCTTTTGGTCCCTGAAACCGAGAGCTAAACCGAGCTGGATTAAACGTGCGGGAGTTTTGAGAGGGCGCGGGTTTTGGAGCTTAGCGCCCACCTTCGCCCTGGGCCATAGACACCCCGTGGCTAGCTCGACGGTTTTCATCTTCAGCAACACGCTGCTGCCCTAGACCAGAGGCCACGGGCAGTGCAAGCAAGCACGCCATCGACGCGTAGCACCGCTCGCAAGGGCTGCCTAAAACGCAAGGAGAGACGAGATGCTCCCGCAGCTGCCCCAGGTCCCCGAGGCGAAGGAGCCGCCCCGGACGCTCGAGGCGCTGGTGGAGAGCCGAGGAATCCCGGGCATCGACCGGGGCCCGGCGGCGTGGGGCGCGGGCAAACGGCGCAGCCGGGAGCTGCGCCCGAGCGCGCCCGCCACTTTCGCGCCGCCCTCCAAAGCATTAAGGCCGCCCGTCGATCTAGCCGATGCCACGCATCGCGCGGAGGTCTCCCTGGCGACGGCGTCCGCCATCACGGAGAAGGCGTTGCTGGAGTATAGGGAAGCGCGTAGCCGCGGGGCCGCGTGGCTGTGGGCTCGGGCCACGAAAAGAGCCGGCGGCTCGCGGACCATTGTGATCTTCATCCTGCACCTGTGGAAAAACCACACGGTGGAGATGACGGCCCATAGGAAACACGTGGAGGTGATCATCAAGCGGTACACGCTGCGTCGACGGCGGTTTTTAGTGAGGGAGTGGCGGCGGGTGGCCCGCAAGGAAAGGGTAGAGCGGCGCCGGGAGTTAGAGGCGGCGGCCCACGCGACGGCACTCGAAGAGGCCTCCGGGCGCGTCGAAGAAGCGGAGGCGCGGCAAGTCGAGTTACAACGCCACGTGGCCGAGCTGGAGCGGCAGTTGAAGGACTCCCGAGAAAAGGAACAAAGCGAAGAGGAGCGCAAGAAGATCAAGATGAAGAACGCGCAGTTTAGGGATAGAGCTGAAAAAGCCGAGCAGGGGCTCCTGGCGCTCGTCGGGTGCACGGCGCTGGACATGGACCACACCATTGAGTCAGCAGCGCGAGCTCTGTTCAAGTGCCGGACCTTTGACAGTGGCGAGGATATGAATGGGGCGCCGCGGCACGCGGATCCGCGGGCCTTCGTCGCTCCCGCCGTGATGGACCTGCTGGCGCTGCCGCGCATGCCCGATTCGGACGACTACATACCGGACACGCAGCCGCGGAACCTCCCGGAGCGCATCGTCCTCGACTGGGCGAACGCCGCGGCCAAGAGCGCCGGCACCGGCGGGGCTCTAGCTGCTGTAGCCAAGTCCCTCCCGGCGTACCAGCCCTTCGCGGACTGGCGCACGGCCTTCGTGGACGGGCGGCAGCTGGCCCGCATTGTGTTCGGCGAGCTCGAGGCCTGCCTGGACTCGAGGGCTCTGAGAGGGGTAGAAACGGCGGAGGAGATACCGGTGCTCCCCGGAGCGACCCCTAAATTGTGGAGGCGGCGGTTGAAGGACCGGGACCTCCTCGCCTACGCTTCTGCAGTCCGCGGCCGCTTGGCGCGGCCCAAGGACCTCGCGAGCTACGTGGTCACGGCCGCGCGCGAGCTATTGGACCTTCCTGAGGGGCTGCTGACGGCGGACGATATCAAGGGGCGCGACGTCGACTGGCACTTTCCTCTCTTAGCCTTTCTGATGTGCAAGGGGGTAAGTCGAGTGGGCGCGGACCCGCTCTACGCCGCGTGCGCGAAGGACTTCGCGGGCGTTTCAACGCGGTGGCGGGCGTTACGCGAGCGCTTCGCCGTCCCGGCCGCGAAGGAGACGAAGCTAGGGGCCATCCCGGACGCGTGGAAAGAAATTCTAGCGCCCGACAAAAAGTCGCTGGTCGAGCTCCTCCCCAAGACGACCCGGCGAAGCGACCACGGCGGCGTGGGCGACCTGGCGCAGCTCGCCGTGGACATGAGTGCGCTGGCGCGCGCCATCGCGACGATGGAGGCGGCGCAGTGGCGCGGCGGCGTTTTGTGGGACCGCGCGCGGAACGCCGTCGAGCACAAGTGCTTCGCGGAGCTGAGCCGCCGGGCGCGGATCGTGCCGGGGGCGGACTTCACCGGTAGGGTGGACCTAGAGGACTAGTGATATCCGGTCTCTCGAGCGTAGGAAGTAAACTGTATGGGGGCGGAGGGCGGGCCGGGCGTACGGTCATGCCGGCCGCTACTCGGCGGGTGGCTAGGTCGCCTAGCTCTAAGCAAAGGCAAACTTAGTTCAGGTACACGGCGTAGGCCGTCGCGACGCAGAAGACGTAGTCGTTCGTGAACGTCTCGCTGGCGTATGCGTCCGTGTCCCGGTCCCAGAAGGTGCGGCAGCCCATGCGCACGCCCTCGCCCCGCTGCTCGCCCACGACGACCTGGACCTGCGCGCGAATCAAACCTGAGTTCGAGTAGGCGACGTCCGATCACGCCCACGCCCACGAACGACGAGTCGAGGTCCACGCGCCCACACCATCGAGCAAGGGCCGTGCCGCGTCGATGGCGCGGCGCGGAGACGGCGCGCGCACGCGTCGACGGCGTGGAGGTCGAAAACGTCCGCCCGCGCTGCTCGGCGTTAAAGGACGGTACACACGTCGAATCGATGACACTGGGGCGTACCATGTACTTGTAGCGCGGCAGCTCCAACGCCTTGAGGCGGTCCTTGACGCGGTCGGCGACCTCCTTGGTGAGCCGGGGCGCCTCGTCCTGGGAGTAGGTGAGGTCCCGGAGCATCTCGCCCAGGACCTCCTTGATGCACTCCTTCATCTTCGAGGTGCTGGCGCGCTGGCCCCAGGCGGCCATCCTGCAGCACACGGGGCAGCCCTGCCCTATGCGCGGCGGGCGGCTGCTGGGGTGGGCCCGGGCGGTCCGGAGGGACGGGTTCGACGGCCCTCGGTGGGTCCGGGGCAGCGGTCACGGGCTGGCAAAGCGTAAGTGTCGACGGCCGGCGCGCTGTGGAACCCGAATTGTTTTAGCGGGAAACCCGTACGAAGTCAATATCGATATCATAAAAGCAAAACAGTCAGACCGGTGTGAGCAGCAGCTGGCTTGAACCGAAGTGAGCAGCAGCTGGCGTGACGTCAAACACATCGTGCACGACCGTCTTGCATCGCCTGGGTACGCGGACACAGCTGCAGCAGCCGCACAGCCATGTGTAGGCTGCACAGCCTCACGCTGGTCTTTGCGCTCGTCGACGGCTTCCACCAGCCATGCCATCGGTGCGCACGATGCGTGCGACGGAGCATGATTAGAGAGGATTTCCGACTGCTCGTGGGCGACGCGGGCGTCATTGTGGCCGCCGGCGCGACGCAGAAACTCGTCGAGGCGCTGCAGGCCGGCGACTCGCTGTGGTCTCCAGTCGTGGCGTCGGACCTCGACGCCCTGCCCGCGCTGTTCACCTCGAGCGGCGTGTGGCTGTTATGCTGTACGTGGCGGCGTGGGAATCACCTTCATACATTCTGCTCGATGGCGTGGAGGTTGACGATCGGCTCACTGGTCGATTGCTACACAGGGTTGATCCCGGCGACGGCGCGCGGCGTCTACGACAACGCGGTGGACGAGACGGCGGCAGCGCGTGCCCTCGACGCCGCCGTGAACGCGGGCCAGCTGCGCGTGTTCTACGAGCTGGCGATGCTTGCCGTCGTGCAAACGCCGATCTCCGTGTTGGACGTGTCCATTGGAATCTTCGACGTCGTCGCGTACCTCACGGCGTGGCGGGCGTTTTATGCGTGGAGGTTCCAGGGGTTTTAAGTGATTATTTGTGGTAGTATTACTCGCCCTTATCGTCATCCGGGAGGCCGAAGATACCGAGGTTCTTCTGCGCCTTGCCGAGCACGCTGAACGCGCCGCGCAAGCCCTCGGCGATGGCTCCACTCTCGGCGGCCGGCTTTTCTTTTGTTCCGCCGCCAGAACTAGGACTACTACTCCGCGGCTTCTTGCCGCCGACGTAGTACTCGCCCGCGGCCGCGGTCTCGAAGATGGACGCGATCTCGTCCAGGGAAGCGGCCTCGCTCATGACGCGGAACGGGACCCAGACGTCGGCGCCGCAGACCGCGTCGCTGGCGGCGCCGAAGCGGCCGGCCTCGAAGGACTCCTCGTCGGTGTAGACCGCCACGGAGACGACCTTGACGCACTTCTGCAGGCCGCGCACGTTATCCACGGTCGCGGACGTCAATTGCCCGGCCCCGAGCCAGTAGTCGCATTTCACCATAGCATTGTCCGGGTACATGCGCTGGATGGCCTGGCCGCGGCCGGGCGTGCCGAAGATCTTCAGCGCCAGCGTCTGCGCGAGCAGCAGCAGCAATGAGAAGACATGCCGAGCCATGCTGCCGCGCGAGAGTGATTGAATCCCACAGCAGATCGAAATGGCAGGGGCCCTAGCCTAGCAATCCTTAGCTGTGACCAGACATGGAGATTGGGCTGAGTGATAAAACCCGTCACAAAACCCGTGCTGTAGTCAAACTTTAGCCAAAAAGCGGGCTTTCAAAACGAGACGCCGTCTTGCGCGCGTTTTAGTAGACCAAAGTACGCCTGTTGTTGTTGGAGTTCGCCGCAAGAACGCAAGTCGCGCGGCACTTGGCCAAAAGTTTCAAACTCAGAGATTTACCGATTCAGTGTGTACACACCCGCTACCCACCGCGACGCCACCGTCAAGCATGGTTGTCCCCGATGACGTATACGATGCTGCGCAAAACAAGGACGTCGACGCACTGCGCGCGTATTTCGCGCCCGGCGATCGCGACCCCAACGACGTTTGTGGAAACGGCTGGACGCTTCTCGACGGCGTATGCGTGGGTACGGTCGAACAAGGAGTTGAGGTGGATCACGACATTTCGTGCGAGGCGATTTCGTTCCTGCTATCACAAGGCGCCTCCGTCGATTATCAGGAACCCGACGGGAGAAGGTCTGGTGCGAGGATGCGGTTGTGGAGATCGTGACGGCATTTCTTCTCCAGAACTGGGCGTCGCGCACGTATCGTGTCTGGCGAGGCAGGCGAAGATTTTGGTCGAGGAGGCCGAGGAGAACAATTTGTGTGTCGAGACGGTGAATGGGAAGTGGGCGCGGTGGTACAAGTGTGGTCTGTGCGAGCAACAATACCACGGCTTCATGCTGTGTGCGCTCGGGTGGGCGTGCTGGAAGACGTACTTGGGGCGACCGGAGGCGGACGGGTATCGGCTTAGCGCGATGGCTATACTTGGAAACACAACGAGGACGCGTTGAAGGTGAGAGAGGCCGAGTTGTCTATGCTGCGGCGCGTTGGCGCATCAAAAGACAGATTGTTCGCCGTGCAGAGCAATCTTGCCATTATGTATGGTGTGCTCGGACGGATGGAAGATGCACTACGGATCGAAAGGGACGTATACCTTGGGTTCTTGAAGCTCAAGGGCGAACATAGAGACACCCTCCTAGCAGCCAGCAACTGCGCGGCGTCACTTCTTCACCTACAGCGCTTCGAAGAAGCCAGAAGGTTGATGCGCAAAACACTGCCCGTGGCGCGTCGCGTTCTCGGAAGTGATTTGGCCACCCTTAGAATGAGGCGGACTTACGCAGAGGCGCTCTACAAAGACGATGACGCCACGCTCGACGATCTCCGCGAGGCCGTGACGACGCTCGAGGACTCGGATCGAATCGCACGACGCGTGCTCGGCGGTGCGCATCCGGACGTAATGGGGATGGAGCTATCCCTGCAAGACGCGCAAGCGGTGCTCCGCGCCCGCGAAACGCCGCCGGAGAGTGCCTGAGTACACATCATAAACTTAACTTCCTAAATACAGCGCCGCCCGCGCCCGACCATACGCGAGGCCCGCCTCGACGCGCAGAACCCACGCCCCCACGGGCCGTCGCCCCGTCACGCGCAGTAAGACGACCATGGACCGGCGCCACAGACGCATGCTAAATGACATGGCGGACCGCGCCGCCGCATACACGCAGGGGTACGCCAGCCGCCGCTCCAAATCCCGCACGCGTGATACTCCGACACTTTCACAAGCGGCCGGCGTCTCCAGGTCCATCAAGTAGTTGCAGACGCCGTCCTCGTCGACACGTATAAGTCGAGTAGTAGACGCACAGACCGGCCGCACGATGACCACCCGTTGTCTATCCCCGGCACAGGGCTCGCCCCCGGCATACACCTGCCGCGCGCCTCGGGCAGAAGCCTCGGACACCACAAGCGAGCGCTGCGAATGGTAGAGCGGGTGCCGCGCGTCATTTGTATCCGCCCAGACCTGGAACTCCCCGAGTACCGTGGGCGCCGGCGCATTGGAACGCTTCAGCTTCTTCCCCTCGGCCCGGGCCGTCGCCTTCGTCCATTCTAGATGGTCCGCTTCCCGCTGCGTCACGTTCCGGAAGGGGCAGAGGCGGAAGACGTAAAAACGTGCAATCACATTCGACGTGCCGCCCAACGTGGACTTCTCGCTCACCGGCAAGGAATCGAAGCATTGCCCTCTAAGGGCCAGCCAGGCTCCATCGGCACCAAACAACTCGGGGTCCGCGTGTACGGCGCCGAGGGCCTCGATGCGTAACCGCTGGATTTTCTGGCGCACGGCCTGCAACTGCTGGGCTTCCCCGTACGACCGCAGCTGCAGCTCGCTGAAGCGCTGCTCGTCGGCGCGCAGTTGCATGTCCTCGACCGCGGCTTGTGCCGCCTTAGTGGGCGCCTCGGCCGCTAATTGTTGACGCGCCGCCATTGCAGCCTCCTCTATCAATACGTCGCGTCGCGCCTCGTCCAACAAACGCTGGGCCACTTTTAAACATGCTCCTTTATCAATTTCATGCTCGTCCGAGCCGCCGCAGCAGTCCTCCACGCCGTCCGCGACCCGGCCTTCCGGAATGGAAAACGGCGGCGCGACTGCCTGAACGCACGCGACCCGCGCGTCGACGCACGGCGCGTGCGCCGGGCAGCGAATTAACCAGGCGCCGCGCTCGCGCTCGAGCGCGGCCGCGGCCGCGGCGAGGGCCACACCCACGACTAAAGTGAGCGCGGCCCGCAGGCAGCGGCGCGCGAGCCGTTTGACGCATGCGTACACGGCGGCCCGGCGCCGCTCCCGGTCGACGCGGCGCTCGACCGCGGCGATGACGTCCGCGAGCGCATCCGCGGCGGCCGCACTCGCGGTCGACTCGGCGTCGGACGCCTCCGAGACGTAGTCGACCGTCGACGACTCGTCGGACTCGTCGTCGTCGAGCGAGCCCGCGGGCTCCTCGCGCGGGTCCATTGGCATGGGCCACTGCACAGCGATGTGCTGTCCACTCGGTGGGTTGCAGCTTTTTCGCTCAACGAACGCGTCAGCCGCCCGCAGCGCTGTTGCAACAGCAGTCGTCCGAATGCGTCCTGCCGAGTGTAGCGGCAGTGCTCGCGACCGGTCGCTCAGGCTTGTTTTTTTTCAGGGCGAAAACCCGCGTACGCGCGGGTACGTGCGGGTACGTGCGGGTACGTGCGGGTACGTGCGGGTATTCCAGTGCATTTGCTTTGGCGTGGTTCTCCGCCTCATACGACGCAGTGCCCTTACGGTCCTCAGCTCTACTACCCTAGCTACTGCTTGTTCGATACCTCTGCGCACGCGGCCGCTCGCGTGGCGCGTAGAAGCCAGCAAGCAGGGCGCGTTCAAAACCGCTGCGCGATGCCGCGCCTACTCACCTGCGCCCTCTGCGCCGCGGCGTCCGCCCTCGTCGCACCGCCACCACGCATCACGCGCGCGCCACCGCGGCGCGCCATGGGCCTGGCCGGCCCCGTGGACCCCGTCAAGGCGGCTGCGGCCGCCGCCGGCGCCACCATCCAAGGCGACGTCCGGAAAGCGGCCATCTTCGGGGCGCTCTTCCTCTCATCGGCGCTCTTGCACGCGGCCGAGGTAAGCATCACGACGCTGTACCCCTGGAAGGTCAAGGAGTTCGCCGAGGGGGAGGAGACGGGCGGCGTCTTCACCATGCTGGACCGGGACATCACGCGCGTGTTGTCGACGGTGCTCATAGTGACCACGGTGTGCAATATCTTGAGCACGGCGATCTTCACGGAGATGGTCGCGCGGAGAAGTAGAGGGTCGTTGCGCTTTATCTCCTTAGCGACGTCGGGTCTGACCGCCGCTACCCTCTTCTTCGGGGAGCTCATCCCCAAGACCATCGGCGTGAACAACGCGGAGCGGACCGCGCGGTTGCTGTGCCCGTCGGTCGGTTTGCTCACACGAGTCATCGGACCCTTTGGTTTGAAGTTCGCGCAGCTGTCGAAGTGGGTCTTAAGGACCTGTCGCCTCATCGACGACGACGACTCGGCCGAGGAGGTGTCCGAGGAAGAGTTACGGATGGTCGTGGGCGGCGCCTCGGCGTCCGGCGGGTTAGATACGGAAAGTGGCGCGATGATCGGGGGCGTGTTAGATCTCCAACAACGACGGGTCAGCGAGATCATGCGTCCTAGAGTAGATGTGAACGCCCTCGAGAAGAACAGTACGTCCAGGGAGTTATTACATTTGGTGGACGAGACCGGCCATTCGAGGATTCCGGTGTACGACGACGAAATCGATAGAGTGGTGGGCGTGGTGAACGCCAAGCAATTGTTTCGGTTCTTAGAACAAACAGCGAAGCCAGAAGACCTGGATTCGGTCGTCCTATCAAGCTTCATCGAGCCCACCTACTTTGTCCCAGAAACGATGGCCGCGTGGAAGGTTCTGGAGGAAATGCGACGGAGAAGACTGCACATGGCCATCGTGGTGGACGAGCACGGCGGCACGGCGGGCGTCGTGACCTTAGAAGATATTTTAGAAACAGTTGTAGGTGAGATCTACGACGAGGACGACGAGGCGGAGATCTTATTAGGGGACGAGGTCATTCTCAACGAGGACGGCTCCTACGACATCCTGGGCAACGCGAACGTCGACGATGTCGTCGCGGCGTTGGCGTTGCGGGACGCCGAGGGCAACAAGCCGTGCGACATCATGGACGTCACCACCGCGGCGGGCTTCCTCTGTTTCCACGCGGGGGAGATCCCGGCGCAGGACGACCACGTCATCGTGCACGACCACGATTTTGTGGTATTGGAGTCGGACGAGCGGCGGGTCCTGCGCATCCGCGCGACGCCGCTCAACGCCCAGGGCGTGCTGGAGCCCTTGAAGCTGCCGGACCTGTGCGCGAACGTGGAGAACGTGACGGTCCTGTCGCGCGAGGAGCCGGTGGCCGCGCGATGAGTAATATAGTGTGCACATATACTAGTTACGCCTTCGCCTCCTTGATGAACATCATTCCGACTCGGTGCCGTCCCACTGGACCCACCAGTATTTAGATAGCGAGGCGACTTTCGCATCGCGACTGCCGCGCCAGAAGGAGAGCACGTTCCACGCGACGCCGTCGGGAAGACCAATGACGAAACTGAGGAGAGGATCCGCCGTCTTCGCGCGTTGTCGGATCACGAGACTGCGGAGCGTCAGAAACTGCTTGCGCGGCAGCACGAACCTCTGGCGCCGCGTTTCGGCGACGAGCCTTTTGCACTCGGCGATCTGATCCTTCGTCTCTTGCGGTATTTCTGCGCCACCATAAGCACCCGCCAGGTGCGGAAACACGCCCGGCTCCTCTGGCGGACGGGCGGCGTGGTCCTGCGGTGGGTCGCGCCGTACGTGGAGTGGTACCAGCCCGCGCTCCGCCACGGCGAGAACTACCTCGACGTCGCGCGGCACTCCGTCGCCGCCACCGTAGAGGCGCTCGAGGCGAATCCGGGCGCGGCGGAGGCCATCGGGAGGGCGGGACGACGGGACATCCACGACATATTTTTATGTCCTATGTGCCTCGTGCAATTCCTCAAAAAGGCGCTCGAAGCCTGTCACGAACACTTGGGCTTGGGGCTCGTCCTCGACGACGCCGAAACGGCGTCGAATTTCTTCCGAGAGCACCTCCCGTGCGATATTCTCGTCGACGTGACGCGACCGGGCGCGCCGCAGCCCATGGGGGCCGACGACCCAATCCATCCGTGCCGCCCGGGCGGACCAGCACCGAACGACGGCTGGCGCGCGAACAACGAGGCGGCGTTGGAGCGGCTCAGGCGCGCCGAGGCGGGCGGGATGCCCCTCTCGGGGAAGAAAGCGAAGCCGCTGGGGTTGCGGAAGAAGGGGAGGCCCGCGAATGTGACTGTAAATTGATTAGTATAGGACTAGTCCTCCGACTTCGGACTCATCTCGCGGTCTAGTCCCCGGCCTTTCGGGCGGCGAATATGCGCTCACTCGCCGGTAAAGTCTCGGGTTCGGGTTTATCTCGCGGGTTTCTAGGTTGAGCAGATCCTGATTTGCTTGCGATTTGACTACTCCGTGACGTGAGTGACTCTGACTTGAGCGGTGTAGACCGGTACACACGCCACGAGATGCTTGCTGCATCCACGTCTCGATCGGTCTCGCCTGCATCACTGTCCAAGCTCAGATGTGCAGCTGCGGAGTGGAAGCCCACGCCCCCTGCCGCACCCGCAAGCACGACTGGAGGCAGCAACACGACTGGAGACGCGTCGTCCACGCCGAAGCAGCACCCGCGCACCCGGCGCGGCGGACGGAGCTCACGGCGCGGCGGCCGCAAGAACGGCGGCGACAAGAACGGCGGCGGCCGCACGCCGCAGCCGCAGGATGCACCGCGAGAACCGCGAGAGAGCAAGCAGCAGCTAAGGGTGCACGCGCCTGGCTGCGCCTGCGGACGGCTCGCGCGGACGCGCGGCCGCCACGCGGCGGAGGGGCGCGCGAGCGGCTACGTCATCGCGTCGCGCGACGCGAAATCGCCAGACCTCCACTTCGGCTCCGACGTCGACTTCGGCGACCTGCCGGAGCGGTCCGAGGGCGCCCCGGCGGCCCCGGGCGAGCGCGCGGCGCAGCGACCGGCCTCTGACCGCGGCGAGGACGCGGCGCGGCGGCGGACGCGCGAGGCCCGACTGGCGGACGCCGTCGCCGACGCGGTGGCGCGCGCGGCGGATGGCCCGGCGAACGTCTCGTGCGCGGCGTGCATGCTAGACGGGCCCTGGCGTAACGGATCCATCGCCGTCGCCGGGCCGCCAGAAAGCGTGGGCGCGGCGTGCGCCGCGGCGAACCGGGCGCTCTTCGGCGACTTCGGCGCCGGGCGGTTCCCGCCCGCCGCCCTGTGGCATGGCCGCCCGGTGTGCGTGCTCATCGCGGTGGATCACCTGCTGCGCGCGAGCGCCCTGGGCACCGTGCCCCTGCCGCCGGACTTCGCCGTACCGCCCCCGCCAGCGGGCCGCCAGCCTCTCGTAAACACGAAGCACCGCGTCGTCGAGGTCCTCGACGCGGTGCCCTTCCCGGCCGTGGACGACCACCTGCTCGTGCTGTGCACAGTCGACGCCTGCGGTGTCCTCAGTTTGGATCTGCCGGGCGGCACGCGGCGTCTCGCCGAGACGGCCTGGGAGGCGGCCGCGCGCGAGGCGGTGACCGCGGCCGGCCTCCGCGTCGCGGTCGGAAAGGACCGCTTCGGTGGCGCGGACGGCGCCCTCGACTGCAGCGGCGCGGCCTTCCGGGCCGAGGCCGCGCACGACGGCCAGAGCGTCCGCTTCTTCGTCCTACGCGCCGTGCCGGTCGGCGAGGCCCCCTGAGGCCTGACCGCCGCGCCTTTTATTGTATTCACCCTTAACCTTAACTAATTTTTTTCTTTCCACGGGAACCACTCAATAATAAAGAGAGGCTCGGGCGCGAGATTCGGACGCGCCGGCGATGGCTATTTTTTTTCCTCGGGTTTTCATAAACAGCTCCGTTTCCAGGGCTGCGCCTACGCCGTCCCACGTCCCCGAGGCGCGCGTTTGGACGGGCCTCAGCATGAGCGATGACCCCCCCATGCACAGCGCCCGATGTTCCCCGCGTTCCAGTGGCATCTCACAGTGGAAGCCAATCCAGCGGCATCGCATCTGCGAAGCCAAGGCAGCCAGACCGGGACCCGCGTCCCGCCCACCCTCTTCCGCAAAAAGCGCGCACGCGCAACAGCAGCGCCGGGCAGCCATGCCGTTCCGCCCGCCAAGCCCCTCAGATGGCCCGCTGGCCAAGGTCGACTGCCTGGCCGAGAAGAACCCCGTCACCGTGCGCGAGGACCACCTCGCCGACGTGGAATTAGTTGCGGTAGGTGTCTCCGACCCGCAGAAGGTGCGGTACGGCGGCCTGGCCGAGAAGGAGGGCGTCGATGAGGAGACCCGGGCCGGGCGCTTAAGGCGCACGACGGAGTCCATCCTCGTGAAGACGTGGTCTTACGAATTGGCGGCGACGTCGCGCTACAAGGGCGTGGCCGAGGCCATGCGCGTCGAGGGCGGCGGGCTGCGGCGGACGGTGGAGGACTTTCGGTGGTGCCGCCTCGCTTTAGTGGCGGAGCACCCGGGTGTCGTCGTGCCGCCCTTGGGGGTCGAGGCCGAGTCCGGTGACGCCGACGCGCCCAGTCGGTGGCTCATGCTTCTACTGGAGCACCCGCAACTCAAATCGAACGATGCCCTCAAGGTCTTCTGTTTGGGGAGCCCCTCGGAGCTCGCGGCCGCCCAAAGAGATCACGTACCCTTCAAAGACCCGACGCCCCTCGCGGTGCATTTAGGAGCGCTCTACATTCAGGGCCGGGAGACGCTCAGTCGCAAGCAGCAGCAGGTCATCGAGGAGGACAAGGAGGAGGAGCAGAACGAGAAGCGGCGCAAGGCCGGGGGGCACCTCAGCTCGTCCGAGATCCGGGCCTTCGCCAAGTGGCTGGACGAGGAGGCCGCGGCCGTCGGGGCGGCGGCCAAGGCCTCGGCCGCGGCCGTGGCCGCGGACGTATTAGCGTTCAACGAACAGAAGCTTGCTTTAGGTTCTATTGCGGCCATGGCCGGCGGCGCCGGGAGCGCCACGGACGCCTCGCCGCCCAAGTTCGGCCCGGCACGGGCCCTGCCGGAGTTGAATGATATGGTCGGCTACCTGGGCGCGGCCCACGACGCCATTTATGGGCGGGACGTCGCCCGGCGCACGCTCGCCGCGGCCAAGGCCCGCCTGGAGAAGGTCGAGGCGACGGCCGCCAAGGCCAAGGAGTACGCCGACATCCAGGCCGCGCGGGAGGCCGCCAAGAAGTGCGACGAGGCCGCCAAGGCCGTGCAGGAGGCGCAGGCCGCCCGCGAGGCCGCGGAGAAGCTCGAGGCGGACGCGAAGGACGCCGCGGCCGCGGCCGAGGAGAAGGCTAAGGCCGACAAACTTGCGGCCGAGGAGAAGGTCAAGGCGGAGGCCGCCGCTAAAAAAGCTGCGGAAGTCAAGGCCAAGGAAGAGGCCAAAAAGGCCAAGGAGGAGGCCAAGAAGGCGAAGAAGGAGGCGAAGAAAGCTAAGAAAGAGGGCACCGAGAAAGAGGCGGACGCTCCGCCGCCCGCGGCGGAGGCACCGGCAGCCGCCACGACGCCGCCGCCGCCGGGCGAGCCGCTGCGCTCGCCCTTCGTGGAACACGCGAAGAAGCTGGGCGGCCTCGGCCTCAACCTACTGGGCAAGGCCAAGGGCTGGGGGGGGCGGGGCGTGCAAGTTGTCCGGACGGGCGGCAGCTACGTGGGCTCGGCGGCGTCGGTCGTCACGGGCGGCATCGGGTCGCGGCTCGGCGGTTACATGGGGGGCGACACGGACGTCGCGGCGTCGGCGGAGCTGGTCGGGCGGCTGGAGGCGCGGTACGACGAGGTCAACGCCACGCTGGACGCCGAGCTCGCGGCCATGAAGGCGCTGTGGCCCGACCGCCGCCGCGCGGTCGCCGACGCGTTCTCTGCCGGCGAAGCCGCCAGAGCGGAGGCGGCCACCAAGAGCAAGAAGGCCGTCGTCGCGGCGCTGAAGAAGACGAAGGTGTCCAAGTAGCCCCCCCCGACTCGCGTAAGATCATGACCCGGACTAGATAGTCTCACAATTTACTGCGCACTCGAGGACGCGTACAAGCACCGAATCAGCGGATGCGATTCGATCTCCTCGGGGTTCTGCATCAGCCGCCGCGCCTCCTCCACATCCCCCTCGGCGATCTTCAAGAGCACGTTCCACAGGTCGCGCGTCTCGTCGGAGGCGCTCGTCAGGTCCGGGATCTCCTCCGCGGCCGGGACCTCGTCGTCCTCGTCCTCGTCGTCGGACACGTGCAGATTCTCGAACCGTGAGTAGTCCACCACGGACGGCGCCGGCGCCGGCGCCA
>Ga0302122_10000483_pt1 | contig 24439 bp, 15 predicted proteins | sample CB21_SCM_MG_FD_203115 | JGI IMG/M metagenome (GOLD analysis project Ga0302122, IMG submission 203115) | Marine microbial communities from Western Arctic Ocean, Canada - CB21_SCM | ecosystem: Environmental > Aquatic > Marine > Oceanic | place: Canada: Western Arctic Ocean | collected 2017-09-28
TGTCTGATTGTTGCGTTCGAGTTGGCAAACCAGTTGAGGGTCCAACACGGTTTACATTCCAGAACACAGAGGGGATTTCAGCAAAATAGCCGAGACCAATAAATTCCTGCATGAGAGAAATACCTGGTCCAGACGTTGCAGTCATACCTCGGCCACCGGCCCAGCCAGCACCCAAAACCATACCTGCAGCAGCGAGTTCGTCTTCTGCTTGAACCACAGCGCATGTTGTGTTTCCATCATCATCTGTTCGAAGTTGAGGGATGTAATTGATGATGCCTTCCGCAAGTGAAGAAGAAGGGGTAATTGGATACCAAGCCAGCAATTGCACGCCGCCGAAAAGACAGCCGAGGGCAACCGCTTCATTCCCTTCAATGAAAAATTGTGGTTTTTCTATCGTTCGCTTTTCGACCACATAGGGGTCGTTCTTTGTGTGATTCTCTTTGAAATAATCGCGACCAAGGCCAAGTGCAGTAATGTTGAGTTCAATCGCTGATGCCTTTCCTTTGAATTGTTTTGCAACCGCAGCTTCAAGTTCAGTCTGATCAATACCAAGCACTTCAGCAAGAACACCTACATAGATGATGTTGGTAACCAATTTTGCAATTTTAGGATTAATCTTTCGTGCCAATGACGACATTGGGATTGGATATGAAATCACATCGTCACGTGTCATTTCCATCTTTGCATTCTCATTCCAAATAACGACCGAACCAGGTTCGAGGCTCTCCAAGTCTTCATGCCAAGTTGCTGGATTCAAAAGAACTTGAATATGCGTTCGATTCCCTGGCGCTTGATAGCCAAGGTCGGATAGGCGGACAATATACCATGTTGGTAGACCCGAAATGTTCGATGGGAACATATTTTTTCCACTGACCGGCACACCCATTTCAAACAGAGATTGAATGAGAATAAGGTTGGCTGATTGCGAACCGGTTCCGTTGGCTGTTGCGATGTTGATTGTGAAGTCGTTTGCAATGGTTTCCATTGTTTGTTTCCCCTAGATAGAGAGTCTTTCGCGATTCTGCACTTGGCTCTCTTATCGTTGGGTTTAGCATGCACCCCTTGAACATGTTGATGCACAAGTCCGCAAAAACGCCTCCTTTCAGCATAGAAATCATTTGTAAAATGCTATATTTCTTGCCGTGATACTCAAAACCTCAACCCTTCTCGGTGGTTCATGGCGGACACAGAAGACAAGGTCAAATCAGGTGTTGAAAAAGTTCAGTTGAAAGATTCTGTTATGACTGGAGATATTCATTATCACTATCATGCAAGTGATGACTCGGCAACAAAGAAGAAACCAGGTGTTGAAAAAGTTCAGAAGAAAAACCCCTTTGAATCTGAAGAAGACCGCAAAAAGGCTTGGACCAAGGCAGAGAAGTCGATTGTCAAAGGAAAACCCGAAGGCGCTCTTCTTGTACTGAGAGAAGTTGACCCAAATGGCTCACATGCAACGACTCTACGCCTTGCGGGAGAAGCAACTCATAAAATTGCACAACGAAGTAATTCCAAGTCAGATTATCGAAAGGCTGCTTCCCTGCTTCGTGATTCAGTAAACATGAATCCAAAGGATAAAAAATCCAATGCAGCATACAATGACCTTCTTAATGAAATGCAAGACAAGAGAATCAGTGAAAGCATCATTCCGCGATTGGTGAATGATGGAACTCCAACTGTGGCCGGAATCTTTGCATTCATCGCCAGCCTCATCATAATTCTAGCCGGATTGTCAGTAATTTCTCAACCCAAAACAGTTTCAGTTGGGGACGTGGTAATGGAACTTACTTGGACCGATACTGCTGGTGTTTTTCATGAAGGAACCATTTGGATTCAATTGTATGAAGATTTAACTCCAATGCATGCTGAAAGCTTCCGGTCAAATACTGACGCTGGAAGATATGATGGCACCATATTTCATCGAATTGTCGATGGATTTATGCTTCAAGGTGGAGATTTTGAAAACAATGACGGTACCGGAGGTCATGCTGGTAAATACTTCGGATATTGTGCGAGTACAGGGTTCTCGGAATCATCACAATGTGAAAATGAAATGACCGACTGGGTCATACCGGCCGAATTCGGACAAACCCACGATCCCGGTGTGATTGCAGCAGCTCGTTCGAGCAGTGATAATTCGGCAGGTTCTCAATTTTATCTTGTTGATTCAACAGGTGCATACTCTCTAGATGACAAATATACTGCCTTTGGTTTCGCTTACAAAGGCCAAATTGATGGTTCAGATACAACTGGTATTGAAGTGATTGACCAAATTTCACAAGTCGGTTGTGGATCTAATGAAGAAACATGCAATGACCAAAATAAGTTGTCTAAATACCCAGTTACAGTTGTGAGCGCACAAATTACCGGCAGTGACGAATCATCACCTTGGTACCAATTCTGGTGAGTCAACGATTTGAAGCATGCACTTTGATTCAAACTCAGTGAAGGGTTTTGTTCATAGATGAGAGTCGCATGGCTTGAATCATGACGCCCCTCGACCCTTACAATGCCCGTCGCAGCCTCTCGGTTGGCGGAGATTATTTTGCCCTCGATGGGCTTGATGAAAATGGAATCGATACTTCCGCTCTACCCTATTCAATCCGAATTTTACTTGAAGGGGCTCTTCGAGGCCACGACGGTTTCCTCATTCGAGATGAAGACATTCTGAACATTGCTGGATGGACGCCAAACGGCGAACGTGGCGAAATACCATTCCGCCCTTCTCGAGTTATTCTCCAAGATTTCACAGGCGTCCCTGCAGTGGTCGATTTAGCAGCACTCCGTGACGCCATGGTCGAAATGGGTGGGGATCCTGAAAAGGTCAACCCTCAAGTTCCGGTCGATTTAGTGATTGACCATTCTGTTCAAGTTGATGTCGATGGAGGTCACAGTGACGCTTTACAACTCAATCTTGATATTGAATACCACCGAAATATGGAGCGCTATACTTTCCTCAAATGGGGTCAACAATCCTTGGATAATTTCCAAGCAGTTCCACCTTCGCGTGGTATTGTTCATCAAGTGAATTTAGAATATTTAGCGAGTGTTGCTCGCCAAGAAGACGGAATTTGGCTTGCTGATACATTGGTTGGAACTGATTCTCACACCACCATGATCAACGGTCTAGGTGTTCTTGGATGGGGTGTTGGGGGAATTGAGGCGGAAGCAGTCATGCTTGGTCAACCCATCTACATGCTTGCTCCTGATGTGGTCGGAATGCGCCTCACTGGTTCACTCAACCCCGGTGTAACCGCAACCGATATGACATTGCGAATCGTCGAAATTCTTCGTCAGCACGGCGTTGTAGGGAAGTTCGTAGAATTCTTTGGACCTGGTATGTCTGTTCTCACACTGGCAGACCGAGCGACCATTGCTAACATGGCACCAGAATATGGTGCTACCTGTGGCTTTTTCCCAGTCGATGAACGCACGCTTGAGTATCTTCGCTTAAGCGGTAGAGAAGATGACGCAATTGCAGGAGTCGAGGCCTATGCTCGGGCTCAAGGCTTGTGGTATTCTACTGATGATGCTGAAAAATCGTATACCGATAATTTGGAACTTGACCTTACAACAGTCCAGCCAGCACTTGCAGGACCAAAACGCCCACAAGACCGTGTCGACCTCTCAAATATGAAACATCATTTCAAGGAATCACTTACCACTGAACTCGGGCATCATGGGCACGGCCTTTCGACAGAACAACTCTCAAACGGAGCAATCGTTGAACGCAATGGGCAAACTTACGACCTCAACCATGGAGATGTTGTGATCGCTGCTATTACCTCGTGCACCAATACCTCAAACCCTGGTGTCATGCTGGCCGCAGGTCTTCTTGCACGCAACGCACGAGCACACGGTCTTGAAGTCAAACCATGGGTCAAAACTTCACTTGCACCTGGTAGCCGAGTTGTGACTGAATACTACGAGGCATCCGGACTCCAAGAAGATTTGAACGCTCTCGGATTCCATGTCGTTGGCTACGGTTGCACCACATGTATTGGTAACTCCGGCCCTCTTCCTGAAGAGATTGAAGCGGCAGTTGATGAAGCAGGCCTTATCGTTGGCTCAGTCATCTCTGGAAACCGAAATTTCGAAGGTAGAGTTCATGGTAAAGTCAAGGCGTCTTATCTTGCAAGCCCACCACTTGTGGTCGCTTATGCATTGGCAGGGTCTTTAGAAGTCGATTTGGCAACTGAACCTGTTGGCTTTTCAAAGGATGGAACACCGGTTATGCTGAGTGATTTGTGGCCGAGTGATGAACAATTAACTGAGGCATTGAGTGTGATTACTCCAGATATGTTCCGTCAACGGTATGCGGATGCTATGAGTGAACCACGATGGGACAGTATTCCTTCTGAATCAAGCCCTCTCTATCCATGGCAAGCAGATTCGACGTACATTCGGTTGCCGACGTTCTTTTCAGGTCTCTCTCCAGAACCACAACCGATTACCAGCATCGATGAGGCTCGTGTTTTGTTGAAGTTAGGTGATTCGATTACCACCGATCACATCTCGCCCGCTGGAGCTTTTCCCGCGGCCGGGCCCGCCGGGAACTGGTTGTTGGAACATGGTGTTGGAAAAGGAGATTTCAATTCATTCGGTAGCCGTAGGGGAAATCACGAAGTTATGATGCGAGGAACATTTGCCAATGTCCGTATCCGTAATCAGATGGCCCCTGGAACTGAAGGTGGATACGCAGTGGATTTCAACACAGGTGAGGTTGTTTCTGTCTATGATGCTGCACATTCCTATGCTGGAGCAAAGGTTGTTCTCGCTGGAAGTCAATATGGCACAGGTTCTTCACGAGATTGGGCTGCTAAAGGTACGTATCTTCTTGGTGTTGAAGCGGTAATTGCTACCTCCTTTGAAAGGATTCATCGTTCAAACCTTGTTGGAATGGGCGTACTCCCTCTCACTTTCGTTGAAGGTGAATCACACGAAACGCTCGGTCTCGATGGCACGGAATCCTATTCAATTCCTATTTCAGATGATGTCCAACCACTGCAAATGCTAACTGTCACAGCCCTTCACCCAAGTGGAACGAACTCAACGTTTCAAGCCCAAGTACGACTTGATACGCCAGTTGAAGTAGAGTATTATCGAAACGGTGGTATTTTACATACGGTTCTTCGCCAACTTGCGAAATCAGAATAAAGAGAGAACGTACGCTATCACCAAGTTGATTAGACACTGCAAAATGGGTTGAGATTAATGGCTGAACTCCGAGGGCAAGTACGTTATCGTTTTCGTTCAGACGAGCACGACGTCCAAGTTCTTCTTGAGGGTGAAGCCCTTTGGGTAAAGCAACAGGTAGGAGAACTCGGGCTTGAAGGCGTAGGGTGGACTATGCCAATGACAGTTGAAGTTCGGGCAACGAATACTTCAGGTATTGAGATTCCAAATGATGAGGAGTTTGACGAAGATAGTGACGCCCCTATGAATAAAAAGCCAGCCGATATGGGTCCAACTCCGGACCCATCTCGGATTCCAGTAGTTAGGCGTCCCATTGGCAAACTAAATCTCGCTGAAGAACTCGACTTACTTGGCCTCAAAGCACCAATCCGTCCAGACCCTATTGAATTGATGGCGACATTGGAAGAGATGGACCCTCCGCAACCCGTTCAAGGGGCGATGAGTGTGGATCCAATGGCGGAAGCTTGGCTTCGTGAATTACTTCATCTCGTGGTCCGAGAATACGGAATAACTGCTCTCAAAACTGAAGATATTGAAGAAATTGCGAGTAATCGGTTGGGTGGAAGAGAAGGAACTAAACTCGTGGTTTGGCTTGAATCTCTTTTCTCAGCGGGGAAACTTGTCAAAGTTCACGGTGGAGATGCAACTGGATGGGGTCCTTCTCCTAGATGGTTAGCAGGTAAATTCTAATATTATTGGACTGCATTTTAACAGAGTCACGAAACGGCTCTAATCTTTATTACTGAGAATATTCGCTATACTGCATGGCATTTTTTGGTATTTCGCTGAGAACCTGAAAGCAAAGGAATTAAAGTGCAACAGAGATTGGAGAAGAATAGTGATGTTGATGATTCCCAAGAACCACCACCTCAAGAGCCGCGCCCTAAGCATGTTCCTTGTCATGCTGATGTTACTTTCGACCACCATTGCCATAGCCTCTACAGCAAGCGCATCCATGGCTCGTTCGTACACGACCAACCGTGACCCGCATGATGTGGCTATTGGTGATTTCAATTGCGATGGTTTCAACGATTTGGCTATGGCAACAGACGGGACTCACACCATCTCAATCCTATGGAATGATGGTAATGGTGATTTTAGCGAACGTCAAGATATTTGGGTTTCAAAGAACACCAGCCGTGATGCAGAATGGGATGAATTTTCAAACGTTCAATTCATTGAAGTCGGCGAATTTACTGGTGACAATGCAATTGACCTTGTAATTTTCCAACGTAACAATCCTTTCAAAACCGATGATAACGGAGCGCCTGCTGGCGACCCCGGTAACGTAACTATCATTGAAAACGGCGGATGTAGTGAAAAATCGTGGAGCATCGGCGCTCGTTTCACTCACTTCTATGCTTGGGATCTTGCTGTGGGTGATGCGAACCAAGATGGTAATGATGACGTGTATATTCTTGATTTAATGGCTGATATCACGACACAACGTGTCGTAACCTACCGTGGACCAATTACCAGCAATACACCAGCAATGATCACTTCACTCGGCTCATCCCAGCAAAACACATACCGAAATCTGGAAGTTGGTGATTGGGGAGAAGTCGAAGCCGGAATAGCAGGTGGATGTAACTCTGCAAGAACTGACGATGACATTTGGCTCCAACGGGCTGAAGGACTTGATTACAGTACAGGCCAAGTCACAAACCCTGGGAATGATGATAACATGACCATCATAGAATACAATTGCTTAACCAATACTTATCCTACATCCTACACATTCAGTGCAACCAATCCTCCACCGAACTCTCATGTCATTAACATGAACACCATCACGTCAGAAAATTTTGATATTGGTGATATGGATGAGGACGGCGTTATTGACGTCATGGTATTAAACGATGAAAACTTGGAGAATGCCACATATGTGACTTCTTCAGCAGTAGGTACTTGGAGTTCACCAACCTTGGTTTACTTTGGCCCATACATTTCTTGGAATGTTGCTGTGACTGATTTGAACGGTGACCAAGAACCTGATTTCATTAATCCTACCATCGCATACCAGCAAAACACGACTGACTCGGCCGGTGGCTCGACTTCTTCGTTCTACCTGAATTTCCCAACGACCGTTCAAGTTACTCTTTCAGATGGTAACGGCGGTCATTTGAGTCCATTGTCATATGCTGCAGGTCGTCGACCGAATGTTGTTGAAGTTGGCCAACTTGCAGGTTCAAGTAATTCTGCTGATGATTTAGTGGTTGGACATGCAAACTGGCGATTCTCCGGATGGAGAGATAATTTCGGTTGGGAAGGGCAATATGACACGATCTCCGTCATTGAAATGGACAGCAAAGATTTGTCAGTCTCTTCAATTGAAATTTCCCCAGTCGACAAATTCTATGGAGTAGTAGGTGAAGGTACTCGTAACATTAATGTCACAGTCACCAACACAGGAATGGATATTCTCAACGGACAACAAGCAACACTAGATGTCGAGTTGAAGATTGTTGACCAAGCCAACTCATCCAACACTTCAGTTTACGAAATGGATTGGGATGCTCCCGAGAACAAGGCTTCCTGTGGCGGCTGTACTTGGTCATATGAAGAATACATTGAACAATCGACCTACTGGCACGAAGAAACCAACCACTCCATCGGTGGAAGCGATGGAAATAATGATCCTAATGTCTCAGCGAATTACAATAACCCGACCGACTTTATGTGGGCTGGGCAATACAAAACCAATTCCTCTGGCGATTCATGGTCTGGATACGGCCGTAACTGGGACGATGCAATGGTTCTCGAAGATGTTGATTTGACCGGCTCTGATCGAGCTTTCATGAGTCTTGAATTATTCCAACATCTCGGACACGGCGTTTTGGGAAGCTTGGATTCTTCCGGCAACTACCTTGCTGGAGATGTCTGGGATGATATTGCAATGATTGAAATCGGCAGTGTCGAAACAGGCTGGTCTACTCTGGCTTGCCCTCAAAGCGCTCAAATTTCTGGTGCATGTGCATCAGGCGAATCAATGTGGGGCGGATTTGACTTGGACAGAATGTATAAGCAATCCATTGGCGGTGCTCCAGAAGGAATTTATTACTATGGTGTCTATTCGTTCGGAACCTACTATGGTTGGAATAATTTTACTGAAGACGGCGTTGGTGCCTTCGACCTCAGCCCTTGGGCTGGTGAGACCGTCGATATCCGATTCCGACTCCGAACTGGATTTGATGGCTCTATTTCGGATGACAACGAAAGCCTATGGTCAGGTCGAGATGGATATGCGGTTGACAACATTAGCATTTGGAAGCAAACTACTGCTTTCGAGGCAAACCCACAAGTTCAGCAAACCAATGTTCCACTCAATAACCTTGGCCCAGGACAAGAATATACATCTTCGATTACAGCTGATTTATTGAATGATACAACATATCGAATTTCCGCAACACTCACCGGTAATTCATGGGACGAACAACCTCAAAATGATGAGATTATCGGTTATATCACCCCATACAATCTCTACGACCCAATGGTTGAAAGCCTTGAGTATTTCAATCCTGGAGGATTGTATGCAGAAGGAGTCTTTGACATCGAAGTTGCCACCAATAACTGGGGTAATACTGCAGTAGACTTTGATGTAAAAGCAACTGTTTATTCTGCAACTCCTTCCGATATCTACTGTGGCACTCCAAGTGCTTTGTGCCAAGAGGACTTCGAAGGTGGATCATCTGGATACCGATATGAAGAAAGTCAGAACCCCAAAGGAGCAATCTATGGTGAAAATACGTGTACAGACAAGATTTTCAACAACTACGCCTATTGGTTCGGACATCCGTGTGATACGGGTTCGAACGGTTACGGTGATGCTTGGGCAAATGAAACGCTTACAATCCCTGATGTAGATTTAACTTCGATGAATGGGGACTTCGTTTCACTTAACTTCGAATACTATGCACACACCTTCTATGGAATCGATTCAGATCAAACAAGTATTGTCGATGTCAATGATTATGCTGCAATGACTCTAGATATCCTACGTGATGGTGCAACATACAGCAGCGTTGTCATGGGTCAATGGAACGATTACAATGAAGATGGAACTTGTCAAGTTGATGAAAACGGCGATAACATCGTCAATGCTTCCGAACCAATCGACTATGCTGAAATCAGTTACATCGGTGACGACGCATCAACTGACGGTACAGGTGGGAACTACAACGTATTCTTCAATACCAATGATCTTGTTAAAACTACAAGCATTGATTTGACTCACTTGTATATGCTCAACACATCGGATACAAACACTGGAAACTGGGCCTTTGAATGCACATCACTCGCTGGTTCAACCATTGATATCAACTTCGAATTCCAATCCGATGACGATGGCCGAAACGGTATCAATGATGGTTTCAAGGGTGTTGCATTCAATAATATTACACTCCAAGAATTCACATTCATTGAAGACAATTCCTACACCATTTCCCGAACCAATGTGGATGCAGAGCAAAGTTCAACTGATTTTATAGCAAGTCACGAGTTCTTTTCTGGTGTCTACAAGATTGATGTTGAAACAATTTTTGACAATACAACCGTTGGTAAGAGTTGGTTCAACGATAACGAATTGTCGGTTTCAAATAACAGAGAAACTGTGATTTTCAATGTTGAATCAGTCGACATCACTCTTTACGCACCAACCACACTGAACTGTTTGAATGACCAAACATTGGAATGTTTAATGCCAATTGACAGTGCTTTAGGCCACGATTGGACCTTTAAAGCAATGAATGGCGTTCTTGCAGGTGATTATGTATTTAACATGAATATCGATGACATGACAACTGGTTCTCAGGCCCACACTACAACTGCGGGTCCTGCTCAATCTTTGACTTCTCATCAATTTATTGATGTAGCCTTCACGCCATGGAATGGCTGGATGGATGGCCACGAATACAACATTAGTTTCGATGCTGAACTTGCAAATGGAAACCCAACGGGTAACGTTCGATACTTCCATGCAACCTTTGCAGAACACATCGATGTCGCAATTCTTTCTGATTCAACGCCTCGTACTTCAACGATTAAGGAAGATCTCGACATTCTTGGAATGACATACACACAATTCGCAATCAATGATTGGGATACCTACTTTGAAGCAGGATGGTTTACGCATTATGACAAGATTATTCTGCCTTGGCAAACCGATATTGCTGCAAAAGATGAACCAATTGGCAACGGCTACTATGAAAAGTTGGATTCCGGCAATAGGAAGAACACTTTGGAAAACTTCATGTTTGCAGGTGGAACTATTCAAGCACACCTTGGCCCTCAAGGAACCCAAGTATACGGCGAGGAAACCTCTCGTAGACTACCATTAGACCTGTATATCCAGGAGAAGGACACTGGGGATGACACCATCACCTATTCTGAAACAAATTTCGCAGACCCATACCATCCATTGATGGACAATGTGAATTTGGCTGCATTCCAAGGATTTGATTCTTCTGCCACGGTTGCTCTTGCTGTTTTGAAGACGAACCAGCAAAGCGTGACTACTATTCCCGCAGTTTGTGGTGGCGACAGTGAATCGAAGAAAGATGGTACATTACAGCGAATTATTCGGCAAGGTGGAACTCCTGCAGATCAGAAAAACACAATTCTTGGTGTGTGCAGTTACCAATCCGGCGGAATAATTGTCTCGACCATTGACGTTGCAACTCACTCAGATCGTGCAAACAGCTCAACATTACCTCTTCTTGGAAATATGCTCAGTTATCAAGTTACACCTTACCCAACTGGTTTCGGTGTTCTCGGTAATGGATTGGACCTACAAATCAACGGTATTACACCAGATAATAACCCAAGTACTGGCGGATACACCGACCACTTCATCAAGAGCAATGCTGACCTGACCTTCTCCTTCGTCACAGATACGACTGAATCACTTGAGACCGATTGGATAATTGAGGGACCAAGTGCTTGGGATGGCGCTACTATGGCAAGCGGTACCGACCACATAACCGATACATCTCCAATGACTACGCTCTGTAAGTTCGATGCTACTCAAGGCGGAACCGGATGTGCTCAAGGTGTGGAATGGGTGATTACTCTCATTCTCCACGATGCTGCAGGTCATTCGCGAGTGATTACAGTGACCGTTGAAACCGACGATATCCGAGCCGATTCATTCCTACCAGTTGCTGATGCAGTAATCGATATGCGGGAAACATATGCAGAACAGATTGAATTCATAGGGACCAATACCATCCTTGGTAATGAATGGGACGTTCATCGAATAACTCTCGATGAATTGAATCCAGTTACAATTTACTTTGATGCAAGTAACTCTTCTGACGAGGATTCACTTGTTGGAAATGGAATTGAAAAATATGAATGGAGAGTCTTGTTCGATGCTCGGTATGATGATACAGACTTCGACATTACAGGTCATTCCTTTACTAAAGGGTCTTCAACTAATGGTTCCTTTGCTTACACATTCAGTAACGTAACTAAAGAGAGCGAAAGTTCCACTAGCAACCAAATCCGTATCGAATTAATTGTTTACGATGGCGCAGATAAATATTCTTCGGTGCATAAAATGTATTTTGAAATTGTAGAAGGAGGCTACGGTGACGTAGCGCCGGCCACCACGTACGACCTTTCGACCGAACAGGACTGTCCAACTAAGCCTTGCCGAATTGTTGACGACAACATTACCATTATCGGCAATATTTTGGCTGGAAACGAGGGTGGCGAGGGAGGCGTAACCGTCGAAATCGCATTCTCACCTGAAACTTTGAATGAAACGAGTGATAAGAAGCAGTATGAAAAAATCAATGGTAATTATTCCTTTATGAGTGGACTTGCTGATTTCGATAATTGGAGCCTCACTCTTTCTCTTGACGGCAGGTATACGAATGCATCACTTACGCAGACTATTTACATCAAGGCTTACGAAGGAACTCCATCGAATCCGCGTAATCCTGTGTATCATCAAATTGACATCACTTTACCTATGTGTCAGGGTCAAGAAGCCCCTATTGAAGCGTTCCAAGCAGGTGGAGAATGGGTTCTTGAGGCTAATAACAAATGCCAATGGTTAGGTGAATGGACCTATGAAGATGGTGAATGGAATGCCGGTCAAAATGAAAATGAAGAAGAATCGACTAAAAGTGTGGTTGACGGAATGCTCTTGCCAGCTGCCATCGGTTTAGTTCTGATCATCGTTGTTATCTTGTCATTAATGTTCATCCGTAAAGGTTCAAATGATGACTCCGGTGAATTCGCAGTCGGTGAAACAGGGTTTGGCGGCGTTATTGACCAAACTGAACAATATGTCCAGCAATTGATTGCTCAAGGATATCCTGAAGAAACGGCTCGTGCTTATGCTCAACAATATGCCGCCCAGGCAGCAGAAGCGGCAGTTGCTGCAGCGCCAGTTGCAGCGGCTCCAGAAATGGATAATGCTGTTTACCAGCAATACTACCAGCAATTTGTTTCACAGGGCTATGATGCTACAACAGCAGCAACCTATGCCCAGCAATATGCGCTACAGTATGCTCAAAGCCAGCAGTGAACCACAAGACTCCGGTTTTGAGGAAAGCAGTAAGAGCGTAAGCAAGATTGAGTAAGCAGGTTGATTGAATCAAAGCAGTTTCTGACACCGTAGGGAGTGTATTTTTGAGTTATTGTGACCTGAAAGGTGTGAATGATACATTTGTCAGTCGCATGTTGAAAGCAAGGATACGAATCCTCGCAGTTCACTCTTCTTCGAAGGGTTCGAAACTCTCTTCACCTTCTTCGTCGATGTATCCCATTTCATCGAAATGTGATTCGAAATCAGGGAAACTTGGTTTCCAGTTCATTGGTAGAGGTGCGTCTGAATCGATGATTTTAAGCATCCGTTCTTGCCATGCTTTTGGTTTTCTTTGCATGATGAACATGTAAAGTGGCGATGTTCTAATTTCTGAGTGGATGACTGAATAGCCGGTGTCCGCCTCGAAATTCATTGCTCGTAGCAAGTTGAATGCAGGCCGATTGATACTATGGAACATACCTTTTGCAGTTCTCATTCCAAACAAAACTGTGGCGAAAATCACCAGACTTGTTAGACAAAATGCCCCCCAGCCTCTGCCTGCAAATTGATTAGAGAAATAGACTACAATCATCAAAACAGGAACTGTAGTTATGAGAAAAAGAAAACTTTCTGATACAGGTCCTTTACCCATTTTAAGTTCAATTGCACCCCACCCGTTGTGATGTTTTTCCCAGGGTTTGAAATGTTCAGAAGTTTGGAGGTTTGCTGCTGCACTCACCTGACTTCGCAATTGATGGATTTTGGCAATTTGAGCGGGGCCCCCATCCAAATTATCTTCGATGATTGTATCAAGGCGATATTTTGCTTCAAGATAATGCCCCATATCTGCCAACAATGATGCTTGTTCTACCAGTGGTGTCACTTCTTTGGGCAACTGATGGCGAAGATCCTGCCACCACTGTAATCCTTCGCTAAGCAATCCCAACTCATCAGTTAGAAGCCGTCCACCAAGCATCCACATTGCGGTACGATTTGGGTCAAGAGCAATAATTTTTCGAACAGCAGCTAATGATTTTGCTGCTTGTAATAAAGAAGGTTTTTCCCCTTTCGGAGGGAGAGATGTTTCAGCGCATAACTGCCAAGCATCAACATGTTCAGGGTCAATTTGAACCGCTTTGTATGCTTCTTCATATGCGGCCTCAACATCACCTTCATCATAGGCTTCTACGGCGTTAAGGTAGTGATGTTCAGCACCCATTTACAGACCCCCTTCAATCATCTCGGTCAGGGTTAATGAGCGGCTTTGGTGGGCGGTTATGCGCATGCCCAGGTCCATTGCCACGTGATTTTCTAAAGTTTCGAGGTTCTCTTGATTTTCTTTCAGGAGATCTATCTTGTCCGTATGAGCCTTGGCTTTGATGTCCGCCACCGTCACCTCTTCGGTCTCTACCATCTCGGCGAGGTGGTCGAGCGCCTTCATGTCGAGGAGGTCTTGCACCATCATCTCGCTGTGGAGGTCGTCCACCGTCATCACGTCGAGGTGCTCGAGAACGATCATCTCGTTGTGGTGGTCTTCCACCGTCATCGCGACGAGGAGGTCTTCCGCCATCATCACGTCGAGGTGCTCTTCGGTCATCTCGTTGTGGTGGTCTTCCGCCGTTATCTCGACGAGGAGGTCGTCCACCATCGTCTCGACGTTGGCTACGGCCTCCGCCTCCGCCACCGCCGCCTGAGCGAGGTGCTTGGCAGCGATTACATTCCTGACGGAATGCGAAATTTGAGTTGTTACATTGAGGGCAATCCCAATCGTTATCGGTATAGACTTTAGTTTCTCGGCCACGGTCATTTCCACCACGTCGGTCATTGCCACCACGTCGGTCATTGCCACCACGCCGGTCATTTCCTCCACTTCGAGGAAGTCCACATTGGTTACACTCAGTTCGGAATGCGAAATTATTATTGCGACATTTTGGACAATCCCAATCTCCGCCGTTGCGGTTGTCTTGTCCACGGTCATTTCTTTCAAAGCGCCCACCTTGACGGTCTCTGCTTTGGTATCCTTGGTTTCCACCTCTACGGTCGTCTTGTCGAGGACCACGTCCTCCACCGCCACCACGGGCTTCTCCACAGCGATTACATTCTTGCCGGAATGCGAAATTATTATTCTGACACTTTGGACAATCCCAATCTCCGCCGTTGCGGTTATCCTGTCCACGGTCATTTCTTTCAAAGCGTCCACCTTGTCGGTCTCTACTTTGGTATCCTTGGTCGTTACCTCTTTGGCCGCGTTCAGAATCACGGTCACGACGTTCTTCACGTTGCTTTTTGGCACGAATTCCTACTTCAATTCCGAGCAATGAGTCTAGATCGAGTTTTCGGTCAATATGGGCGACGTGAGCGAGTGGAGAGCTGGTATTTCCAAGCACAGCATCGACTTTACCAATGTAAATACCAGATTCTGCGTTGATGATAATAGATTCAAGTGCGGGAGAAGATCCCGTAAAAGAAACCAGAAACCCTCCTTCATGGCTTTTTGACTCAATCACACCCGCGAACATACCTTCACCTGCTCAATGGGCCGAACCCCCCTCTTTTGAGGGTGTCGGTTGAAGCCTTCACTCTCTTCGGCCTCTTCCTGCAAAGGCAGCACCTAGGAGGGAGATGCTCAAAGTTGCCATCATGGAGAGGGCAGGGAGTCCTTCTTCTCCACTCTCAATGGATGTATCATCTTCCTTGTCGTCGCTGTTATCGTTTGCATAAGGGTCAGGGATATGCACGGCAAGGGTGGTCATTGTGCCGGACTCATCTGTTGCAGTCAGAACAAGATCATAAGCGGTCATAGGTGGACTTTGTGAGGAGCATGACACGATATGTACATCGATTTCCCAGCCACTTTGAACGCGCAAGAAATCGTTTGTTGTATAGCCACATAGGTGAAGGGAGAGATCGACATATTCACCATCTGGGTCCAATACATCACCTTGTAAGGTAAAGGTAAGGCCACTTGCATCCCATGTTGCATTTTCACCATTGAGGTTTTTATTGACAGTGATGAGTGGAGGTAGACTTGCTTTTTCAAGGTTAAAGTCGAGCATGAAATCAAGGTCTAACATGGTTGAACTTTCGGCTTGACCCATGACCATGATTGCACCAGGCGACAAACCATCAAGTGGCAGGGAAATTGTTGAAGCATCTGAGGCAAGAGTAACGGTACGCATTTGCCCCATGGCATTCATTTGGTGAGCGTGTGCAGAAATTTCCAATTCATTGACTAAACCAGTTGGTGTTATCGTGAATTCGACAGTGTCTCCAGTTTCTGAAAGGGCAGCACTCGAGGTAAAGACCTGGCCAAAAGTCCAGTTTCGTGAATCAATAGATATTTCACCAAACGGGTCGACAACATAGCATTCAGCATTAGCAGAGTCCACTTGAGTGTTTACTGTGGATACCATCATGTTTCCTTCGCCATCGAGTGAAGCAGCCCATCCGGTTTCTGCGAAACTGCATTCCAATCCCCATCCGCTGTCATCGGTTGCCCACATCTCGGTTCTTTCACCAGAAACGACCATCACATCTACATCATCATCTGGGTTCACTCCAAGCACAGGAATGACCGTGCCATCCCCTGGAGCATTTGAACTCCATTGAGGTGCTTCATTTGTTTCTGGAGCCATCGTCGTGAAATCGATGAATAATTCACGGAGCATTGGATATTCGGATGCTGCATAGGTCACGACTTGATTGACTCGGAGTCGACCGTCTGGTAGATACATGGCTTCGGGGCCACCAATTACCGCGTTTTCAGAAACTGTAACACTTCCATCGGCAGCAGTCGAAGTATCTTGAATGGAATAATTTAACATGCGTAATCCTTGCTTGAGCGGGAAGTTAATTTCCAAATGGGCATAAGACATGTTTGTAAGATTCATTGCTAAAGTGAAATTGGAATCGCCACTGTTAGGGAGTTGGTCGAAACGAATGTTATTTGATTGTCCGTCATCTAAGAACATCATAATTTGTAAGTCTTCAGTAGCATCAACAGGGACTTCTTTGCACCCACTTGTCGCACCAAGATTCTGGCAAGTGCGTTGTTCTGGATGATTTGCTGGAACAAGGTCAATTTCATCTAATCCAATACCATCTTCAACAAAAGACATGTTATTCCAGTCTGGAGTTCCTCGATGAGGAATGCCTTCGCGCATTCCGATTCGCGTATCCATTGCTCCGATGCATTTCGGACCGATTGCTCGAACAGCATCGCGTTCATCAGTGCTAATGAAACCATTATCTCCACCGGAGAGGCCTTCGAATAAACCGTCAAGATTGGCTCGAACGATTGAGGATTTACTTCCATTGACAAAGGCGCCAGCATCCATTTCTGCCATCGCCCAATCATCGCCTAAATTGATGATGAAATCAGCAAAATCGTAATTAAAAAGATCTTCAAATTTCAATCCTTCACATTCTTCCTCAATTGCAAGACCTTGTCGTCCATCTGCAGGCGCTTGTTCATTGGAATCCAAGGTGACTTGGGCTGTGAAAAGTGGTGAACTCCCCATAAGAATCATCAAGAAAATCAAACCAATCGCCGTCGAACTGCGTGAGAGGAAGTGTGTAAATCCAAACCGGGTGTGTCCTGCCATACCTGTCGGTCATCATCCAGCCCCAAAGAGGCTTTCGCACAAAATCTCACTCAAATGAATGATTTATATTAGGGGAGAATCTTTTCCATTCTTCGAATAAACAACCAACATGGAAGAATTGTCCAAACAAAAGCCATGGCCCAACTTTGCCATGCTACAATGCCTCTGTCTATTTGCGGTAAGCGAGTTTCAAGTAGATGATGGTAGACTCCGTTGGGTGAAAGTAAATCCAGTCCACCTTCTAACATGAGCCAAGCAGCATCGTTTTCTTGCCCGATTGAAACACCTGAGGCATAGGCTACCATGGTCGTTATCAAAGCCCAAAGGAATGTGAAAAGGAACCAAAGACCAACTCCAAAAGAGATTGCAGTTCCTTGTTCACGTGTGTATGATGAAGCTAAAAGAGTAAACAAGATGTACCAAAGGAGAATCAATGCAGTCGAGATAAAATAAACCAAACAATCACCCATTGAAGGCCATTCACCTATGCGATATCGAACGATAAGTATCGAAAAAACAAGTAGAATCCATGTTGGGGCCAAGATGGCTCGCCATGAGCCAAGAATCATTGCAAGGGCTTGATGAGCCCGAGGCATTGGTTGAGAGAGTCGCAGTTCCAACACGCCACTTGCTCGTTCCCGACTCACAGAATCGTACGAAAGCAAAACTGCACACATTGTTGCTCCAAACACGACGCCTAAACTGGCATAGAACAGCACCTCCATCGGGCTTTCAGGTTGGTGTCCGCCTGGGAGGACAATGTTCGGGTCTGAAAAACCCCAAGCCATTCCAGGGATAAATAGCAACAATATTGGCAGCATGATGTACATTCTTGTCGAGAATAAACGCTCTCGCATGAGGCGCTTTGAGAACACCATGATTCGAGAGAAATCACTCATTCTTCTTCACCTCGGAAATTGCGCAGTGGCATGACTGCAGTAGAAGATACTTCGAGTCCTACATCCTCTACCGATTGACCAGTTGCTGCACAGAGCATCTCAATCACATTCGGCTGTCTGATGGTCCATGAGGTGATTTCTATTCCATCAGTAACTAATTTTTGCAAAAGCCCAGGTTCACTCTTGTTGAGGACAGCTCGCCAATCCTCTGAGAATTGTTCAACTTCGATGAGTTCTAGAGTAGGTACATATTTAGAGAAATCCGGTGCAGTTCCCTCGCCTGAAATCTCAGTTTTGTTATTTAGGTTCAATTGTTTAGCGACTTCGAGTATTGTGCCTTCAGCAAGGATTTGTCCACGGTGCATGAGTGCCAATCGGTCGATAATCCCAACCAATCCTTCAACTTGATGCGATGAAATCACAATTGAAACACCCTTGTCGGTTAATTTTCCAAGCAAGACGATGAATGCAGCTGCAGCAACAGGGTCAAGCCCATTGAGGGGCTCATCTAGCAGGAGAATATTTGGTGAACCAAGCAATGCTACGGCAAGGGTAAGTCGTTGTCGCATACCTTGACTTAATTCATTCAATGGTGCATCGATTCGATTTCGTAAGCCCACCAGTTTCAATAATCCATCAATTCGCGATTGACTAACCTGGCGCATCTCCCCAATCTCAAGCAAAGCGTCACGAACGGTTTTTCTTCCTTGCCAGCGTACTTGTTCAGGCATATGACCAACAATATTTCTCAGGTTTAGATCTGAAAGCATGGTAGTTGAGTCCTTTGCTGAGTCATAGATCGAACCTTCTTGTAGTGGCAGAATTCCAGCCATCATCCGTAACAGTGTCGTTTTCCCAGCACCATTTGGACCAACAAGTCCCAATATAGTGCCCCTGTGGAGAGAAAGATTTGCTGAAAATATACCTTGTCCGCTGATTTTACGCCATGGTTTGAAGGGTAATGGTGCGTACAAAAAATGGCGATAAGTTGCATCTTTGAGTCGTAATACAACCTCCTCCATACTTCGGCGACACAGTCAAGGTTTGACAAACTACCGTTTGATACGAGTTCAAACCCCAAGACTCTTGATGAGCACCTCCTTTCCAAAGACGGGTTGAAGATGATTGGATATTTTGTTCCGACACTTTTACTCGTTTTGGCAATTGTAATTGCCGTTGTTGTTGAACGTTGGAAAAGTGAAGATGATGAACTCTTTGATTGGCGAAGTGGATTCGGCCCTCTGGGCTTTGAAGCACTCGTTGTCACGCTGGTATTGATGTGGTTTGCCCCAGGTGGCATACTTCTCATCGGTCCATTGATGCTATTTCTCTCTGCTCTCAGTCCTGCTGGCCGATTGGCATGGGAAGAATTCAAGAGGCCACGTATATTGGTCAGTATTTGTTTAATTGTCATGATTGTTGCTGGCGGTTTTACACCTGTATCGACTCCAACTTCACCCTCAGAATGGGGTCAGCCTTTGTTTACAGAGAATCCAAATGCACCACTTTACCCAGCAGGGGAGCAGTATACCTGGTTGATGTTACCTAAATCGGGGATCACTGATTTTGAAATCATTCAATCACTATCGCTACGATTGCCGTACCAATACGGGCCATTAGGGGCCGAACCGACAGCATTTTGGCTTGCATCACTGTTCAATATGGAACAGGGCCGGTTGAACCAAGCAGTGGAATTACTCGATCAAAAATTATCACTGCCTGGCTCCCTTGATGTTGAAGAAATGAATCTTGAACCCATACCTGTAGAAAGTACATATCGTTATTCTTCAACAGAAGTCTCAGTCGACCAACTCGTCAGTGTCCATTTGTATGAATTGCGAAGCCTTTCTATTGGTACCGATGAAAAAGGAGTAAAAGTAGGAGAAGTACTTTGCGTGGGTATCAGTAATTGGGGCGGTGAACTCGACGTTTTGGTCATCATTCGCCCTATAGGTCACCCCGGACTTTCGAACGATCGGTTCGCTAACACCTTGGTATTGGATTGGCTTTCCACTTGAGCAGACCATCGTTTAAGCCACGAAAACCGATGCAGTAAAAGGAGATTTAGGGCGCCCTAAACTTCATATACTCTCTGTTTTAGGGCGACCTAAACTGGTGAGGAGATGACGACCCAACACGCGAAAATTTTTCTGATGGTATTTCTTCTTTCCATTGCCACTTTATCCGGTTGTATCGGGAATGAAAAAAGCGATGAAGAAATCATTCGTATCGCTTTTTCAGTGAAAGATGACTATACATCATTTAGTGAAAACCCTCAAAAATTAGCGGATTATCTCAGTAATGAAATAGGGGCAACTGTCGAAATATATCCAATTACTTCAGATGCATTAGCACTTCAAGCACTCCGGTTTGGTAGTGCCGATATGGCCTTCATGGACGGCGGCGCAGGATGGGTTGGCTGGAAAATGTATGACCTTGAAGTGATGGCAGCAGATCAAAAATCCGACGGTCGAACGTATTACAATGCACATGCCTGGGTTCTCAATGGAAGTGAAGCAGAAATTGCCTTGAACGATGGAAACGATTCCACTGACCCCTTTGCTGTGCTCGAAGGCCAAACCAGTTGCCATACCGGTTGGCTTAAATCAGCAGGAATGCTGATTCCGATGGGCTATTTCATTGGGCAAGAATACGCGGAAGTTGTCGGGGATGTCGACGACGTTGAATCGCTTAGGAATACTATTTTCAACTATTTTTCCGAAGATGCGAGCATTCCTGAATCTGGGACACCGTACTATGGTTATAGTGGAGCGTTGAAATGTTTGTCAGAAGGTGTTGGCGGTGTAGCGTTTGCCAAAGATAGCACGATTGAGACATATTGTGGTGGCCAAGCCCCTTCAGAGAATGAAGATTGGTGCTTGGCTCGAGAGAACTATGTAGCACTTCCAGCATTTGGGCAAGCCCCAAGCCATCCACTGATGTATCAACCAAATTCGCTTGATAATTCGACACGTGATGCCATTGTTTCGGCATTGGTAAATTTGAGTTCAAGTGAAGAGGGGCAAGACATGTTATCTTCAATCCTCAATACACCGGGTATTGTCGCAACCGATGCTGAGGCTCATTTGGGTTCCTATTCCTCGTTAATATCGAGTGTTCCTGGCATTTCCACATATTATGATGAAAAGTATACAACAACCAGTTGAGATGAAATTTATGAATGAGGTACTAGCACACCTTCACGATGTTTCAATCGGGTATGACACCCCTCTCATTGAAGGTATCAATGTTGAAATTTCAGAAGGCGATGTCATCGCTATTTTAGGACCTTCTGGAATCGGGAAAACCACCTTGTTGCGTACCATATCAGGACTCATCCGACCATTATCTGGTGAAATTGAACTCGCAATTCCTTCGCGTGGCGGATTGGGCTACATTCCACAACGTTTGGGATTAGTCGGTAATCTCAGTGTTCGCGCAAACGTTTCGATGGGTGCACGTGTTCGAACTTCGCGTTGGTGGCCAGCGGTATTTCCTTTGCCAAAAGAGTTTGAAGAAGACATCACTAAGGCCATGCAGCATTTGGGAATCGAGGATATCGCAGACCAACCGGTACGGATTCTTTCTGGAGGTCAACAACGACGGGTAGCAACGGCAAGAACAGTTGCTCAAAAACCAAAATTGGTTCTAGCTGATGAATTCTTAGGGGAACTTGATGACGACAATGTCGAAGTGGTCATGAGCACGGTGCGTGCAACTATTCGCTCTCAAAATTCGGCCTTGATTATGGTTGAACACCACGAAGAATTGGCCAAAGAAGTAGCCAACCGGATTTGGAGAATCAAGGATGGAAAACTCATCGAAGAGGTGGTCGCTTGAATCGTAAACTCGTTGGTATAGTAACGGCAACTTCGCTTCTTGCGCTGTTTATTTTCAACGACATGGTTGGCGATTGGGGCCGATTAAGTGGAGGTTGGGATAATCTTGTAATTTTTTTCAATGAGAGTCTCTGGCCACCCGATTGGTCGATCTTAGAGGCTCAATCGTATCCAGTGTGTGACCAAGAGGTTGAACTCTTCTGTTCTGTTGCTTGGCTTGGAATGGTTGAAACAATAAAAATCGCATTCGTTGCAACAGCACTTGGTTTTGTCTTTGCCCTTCCTCTCTCGGTTTTGGCAGCCAATAACCTCTCACCACTTTGGATGGCCATCCCTGCCCGTATTATCCTCGCAGCCATGCGAAGCCTCCCGTCAATTATCTGGGCGGTATTGTTCATGATCATCTTTGATGTTGGAACCCTTGCAGGTATTTTTGCTATGACTTTTTACACAGTTGGATACCTTGGAAAGTTACAATTTGAGTCGATGGAGGGTCTAAAAAATGCTCCATTAGAAGTAGCCAAAGCAATGGGTATGACTCGTGCAGAAACCGCTTGGTACATCGCTCTGCCCGAATCGGCAAATAACTTATTATCTCATTTGATGTTCATGTTTGAATACAATGTCCGGCATGGAACTGTGATTGGATTGGTCGGTGCTGGTGGAATCGGTCTTTACATCAATACCTATCTCAAACTCACACAGTACGATAAAGTCGTTGCTTTACTTATCGTCGTCTTTATTGTCGTCGTAATCATCGATTTCCTTTCGATGGCCATACGTTCAACAGTTACCGAAGAAGGGGATGTACAACGACCATCTTGGTCGACAATTTTCCTTCCAGCCTCGATATCTTCAAAATATCATACAACGCCGATGAAATACAATTCTTCCAAAGAAGATGAGTAATCATTCAGCAGCAATGTGTAATGAACCGTGTTTGTAAAAAACTTGAATCCGGTCAGGAACTTTACGTGTTAATGCCGCAACTGCCTGATAGACTTCATCCTCTTTGACTTTGAATGACTTGGCTGCTTTAGGGGTTGACCAAGCGACGGTTTCAAAATCTGATTGTCGGATCCATTCAAAGATACGCGCTTCCAGTTCAGTTAATTCCTCCGCCATGAATACCGCAGAGCGATTCCCCTCAAAACAGCACCGCTTAATTTGAGGTCTAAATATGAAGGTTTCAGTGGAGTGCAACCATTCTTCTGCAGCACTCTTCAGCATCAATAAAACCGTCCAGTAAGGTGTTGAGCGCCTTTGTAAATGGGATTTCAATTCCTAAATCCTCTGCTCTTTCACCAAACATACGAGCAGCACGAACGCCTTCTGCAACCATATGCATTTCTTCGAGTGCCTGCTCAATGGTGAGCCCCGTACCTAATTTCTCACCCATTGAACGATTCCGTCCATGTGGAGAGGTTGCTGTGACATACAAATCACCAAGACCTGCTGGACCAAAAGCCACTTCTGCTTTTGCTCCAAATTTAGGGAGTACGAGACAACCTTCTTTGAACCCAGCCATGAAAATAGCAGCTTTGAGGTTGTCTCCGCCAAGTGTGCCAACTTGCTTCAACCCGTCGACTAATCCGCAGGCAAGGGCGACGACATTCTTGAACGCCCCCCATAACTCAGCTCCGGCAGGATCTGCAGCCGGATGTAGGATGAAAGTTTGTGTGGTCAATGTTGTTGCAAGATGTTGTGCTACAGAGAAATCTTCGCTCGCCACAAGAGCCGTTGTCAAGACCCCACTTGCGGCTTCCGGTGCAATTGTTGGTCCGGTGACCACCGCAAGCGGGTTACTTTTGCCAGCATCGGTTAATTTTTGCTGAATGGCTTCTGAAATTAATTTATTTCCATCAGCCAAACCTTTGGCTAAATCAAGTAATACATGACCTGGACGGAGATGAGGGATTATTTGTTCGACCACTTCAAGAATGACGGATGACGGTACTGCTAAAACGATAATTTCCACACCATCTAATGCTTCTTCGATATGCATGGTTGCTTCAAGCCCTTCAACTGGATGATTAGGGAGGTATTTTGTGTTGACCGAATCCATCGTGATTGATTCATAAACTTCCTGTTCCACAGTCCAACCTTTGACATGATGGTTATCCGCTAACCACATGCGAGCAATTGCAGTTCCCCAATTTCCCAAACCTAAAATCGCAATGTGTGCCATAGAGAACAAGCGGAACGCCGCTCACTTCACTTATCTTAATTGCCACTAATCTTCGGTGCTAGGGTGCGGTTTTGGATGGGAACGAGTGTCTTCAGCCTTCAAAATATATCGTCATCGTCATCATTATCAAGGTCGAATACATTGTCTTCCTCTTTCTTTGCCGCCTTCTTTGCAGGTGCTTT
>Ga0302122_10000486_pt1 | contig 24410 bp, 10 predicted proteins | sample CB21_SCM_MG_FD_203115 | JGI IMG/M metagenome (GOLD analysis project Ga0302122, IMG submission 203115) | Marine microbial communities from Western Arctic Ocean, Canada - CB21_SCM | ecosystem: Environmental > Aquatic > Marine > Oceanic | place: Canada: Western Arctic Ocean | collected 2017-09-28
CACGACCTTGACCAGTTTAAAGGTGCCTATATGCGGTTTGCTCAGTATCAGAATTTCGGCGGAAGCACCGGCTTTAACAAATTCGGTCAGCACTTTGCGTCCCAGGTAGCGCTTGTCTTTTATTTGGCTGTAGAGCTTGCCATCGGAAAACGTACCGGCGCCGCCCTCGCCAAACTGGACATTGGATTCGGTATTTAACTCGCGTTTACGCCAAAATTTCCAGGTGTCCTGAGTGCGCTGACGCACCTCAAGGCCGCGCTCCAGCACAATCGGCCGCAGGCCCATTTGCGCCAACAGCAGGGCGGCGAGGATACCGCAGGGTCCAAAGCCAATCACCAGCGGGCGCTGTTGCTCACTGTTGGGAAAGTCGGCGTCGGCCAGACCGACGAATTGATAGCTGGTGTCAGGGCTGGTCCGACAAAACGACTGCCTGACAAACTTCTCCAGCAACTGCGTCTCCAGTTCGGCGGCCAGCTGCACGTCCAGATGATAAATCAGCAGAATGTTGTCCTGCTGGCGAGCGTCATAACTCCGTTTGACGACAGAGAAACCCTGCAGTTGTTCGGCGGATATCTCGAGTTTGTCGGTAATCGCGACGGCGAGATCAGCCTCAGCATGCTCTAGCGGCAGTTTGATTTCGGTAAGTCGGAGCATGGTCTAAAGTAATTGTAATTTCACTTCTTTGGTACCTTGCTTCTCTGCAATGTCGACAGGATTGTCTCCGTTTGCTCCAATTCTAGCATCAACATTGTCGCCCTTTTTTAATAAATAAGCTACCATCTCCGGCTACCTTAAAGTAGTCGTTCGTTGTAATACAGTTCTTCCACCGTACACCCTTACGTTGATATCCAGACCTGATTCAAGACAAGTGAAAACCCTCCGTGTAGATCCATCGGCCACCTCCTTCCAGAGATTGTTTAAAATCTTCTTTTTCATCCCTATTTAACTTTCAATTCTGCACCCGTCTTGCCGCCGTGTTTGCGGAGGAGTGCGGCGGTTTCGGTGTCTTTGTTAAAGATAGCCCAATCTAGCGGTGTGTATCCATTCACATCCTTCGCATTCACATCCTTCGCATTCACATCCGCACCAGCAGCAATGTGCTGTTTGACTGCTTCAAGATTTCCTTGCATGGCAGCTATGTGAATTGAGATGTCTGGCACTTTAGCTGTCGGCGGTTCTGGTGTAGCAACTTCGGCAACGGGTTCAACTGGTGTTGTCTCTGGTGAAGGAACCGACTGCTGCGACACCCCACAACCCACAACCAGCACGGCTACGACGATTGCGATCAGTTGTGATTTATGGTGAGCCGACTGTCATCCCGATGAGTGCGGTTTTCAAGGCGTTTTAACTGTTGCCTAAAAAGCCTTCAGCCTTAAAAACTAAGGATTAATAGCTGAACCGAAAGCATGCGAGCCGGAGAGACATACCGCCATCGTGCACGTGATGGACTTGAAGGAAACCGAGACGGAAGAAAACTACGTTCGCCGTCTGGCGACGGGACTGTGCACGGTGTGGAACAACAACCCTGCGGCGTTCAAGTGTTGGACTGGGTTGGTTTAGTTCTTTTTAAAATAAAGGCCATTCACTCGCAGTGGGATCATCTTCGATAAGGGTTCTTCCTTTTCCACCATCAATTCAAGAAATTACTTTCAAAGTGTTATTATGGAACTTGATGGTGGTCTTTTTATCGGCTTCAACATTTTTTGATCTTTGATGTGCCTTCGTATATCAACAAATCTCCTTCTACCTTCCAATTGCCGACCAAACTATTACCTTTTTCCTGTGAGGATATAGCGATGAATGAACTATCGCGTTTTAACTTCAAATCAATTTTCATGAACTCAAGGTTTAAGGAATAATCCGATTCGGACCCACACCCCATCAGAGGTACGGCTGAGACAATTGAAATGAGCATTGATTTTATATCTGTAAATTTTAATTTTTATTAAATTAGGTTTCAAGGGCTATTAAATATAGTTGAGGTTCGCTGAACTTTAAACGGCCCTATAAGACAGATTGAGGGTAATCAGTTTACCTACAAGCTTTACTCAGTTAGCGATTAAAGCTATTTCGGTTGGTTCTGATTAAGCACGGTGAGATTTTTGAGGTTCCTGTTCCAGGGGTCAGAGGCAGGTATTCGGTCTGTACCAAAATCGAATGGGAAGCCATTTCTGAGTATCGCGGTGTCACCGGCGGCCTCAAAAAAGTGGCACCAGAAGTGGCACCAATAATTTAATTGTAAAAAACCCATTAAACATTGGCTATAATGAGCATTAATTTCATCACCCGCGAGTGATTATGCATCCGATACAATCGCAACTTGAACAGACTCGCCGCAATTTCCTTGCCACCAGCGCCAGCGGACTGGGCGGAGTGGCGCTAGCATCGCTGCTAGCCGAAGACGGATTGCTGGCTAATGAATTCGCTAACCCGCTCGCGCCACGCAAACCGCATTTTGCGCCTCAAGCCAAGGCATGCATCAACATTTTCATGGCCGGCGCGCCATCACACCTGGATCTGTTTGACCCCAAGCCGGAACTCAATAAACGAGATGGCCAATCCCTGCCCAAGGAAGTTTTGGACAAGGCCAGATTTGCCTTCATTAAACCTGACACCGTCAAGTTGATGGGCACCAAGCGGGTCTTCAAGCCTCACGGCCAATCCGGCATGAAATTCAGCGATTACCTTCCTCATCTCGGAACGGTAGCCGACGACTTGTTGATGGTCCGCTCCATGCACACCGATGAATTCAACCATCATCCAGGGCAACTACTCATGCAGTCCGGTGTCTCAAGATTTGGAATGCCCACAGTTGGTTCATGGATTAACTACGGTCTGGGCAACGGTTCAAACAACCTGCCAGGATATGTGGTTTTGACAGCTGGTCGCGGTTCCAGCGGAGGAGCTACGCTCTGGCAAAGCGGTTTTTTGCCCAGCACCTATACGGGGGTGCTTTTTCGTAGCAAAGGAGAACCGGTACTAAACCTATCCAATCCCAAGGGACTACCGCCCGAACTTCAACATGCAGGCTTGGAAACTCTGCACACTGTAAACAACGGACGTTACGAAAAGATAAAAGACCCGGAAATCGCCAGCCGCATTGCCAGCTATGAACTGGCAAGCCGAATGCAAACGGCGGCGCCCGAACTCATTGATCTGTCCAAGGAAAATGGCTCCACACTGAAAGACTACGGCGTGGACCGAAAAGATCCCGGCGGTGGCGGTCGCGGTAAACTAGGCAACACCCATCAAGATTTCGCACGTAACTGCCTGCTCGCCCGACGCATGGTTGAGCGTGGTGTCCGTTTCATCAACATCATCTACGCATCGTGGGATCATCACAGTGGACTGGACAAAGAACTCAAATACAATGCCAGCGTTGTTGATCAACCCATCGCCGCACTCATCCGCGACTTGAAACAGCGTGGCCTGCTCGACAGCACCATGGTGCAATGGTCCTCTGAATTCGGCCGCACGCCGCTGGGTGAAAACCGCGGAGGCAACAAGAATGCCACCGGACGAGATCACCACCCTTTCTGCTTCTCCATGCTCATGGCGGGGGGCGGTTTTAAAGGCGGACAAATCTACGGCAAAACCGATGAAATCGGCTGGAATGTCGTTGAAAATCCGGTTCATCCCAATGATCTGCATGCCACCATGCTTCACTGTTTTGGTCTGGATCACGAAAAACTCACCTACCGCTTTCAAGGACGCGACTTCCGGCTCACCGACGTCGCCGGCAATGTGATCAAGGATTGGCTAGCCTGACTTGGGTTTCATTAAAAAACCCTCCCTCTATTTTGAAGCCATTCGATTTTAACTTATAAAGAACTCCTTATAGGTTTTGAGGGGAGGCTAAAATGTCATTCCCCAACTGACAAAAGCTACTCCACCACCCTCACCCGATAATAAAACTGGAGAAACACCTGATTCCTTTCATCCTCAAACCGGATCATTGTGCCTGTCCCGTTGTAGGTCTTGAGCGTTCCCCACTCCTTCCAATCATCCGTCGCTTCCACTACATAGCGGAGGCCACCTTGACTCTCAAACCCGAATCCAAACGGCTCCCGCTCGTATCCCACGATCCGGATCGTGCTACCACTACCTGACACCACCCCGTCCAATTTCACCAACTCGGATGCCGTTCCATACATCTCTCCCATCTCCAGTGTCATCGCCTTAGTCACTCCGTACTCCTTGTCATTCGTCGCATCCCATATCCGATATATCGCACGCTCTGACTCCACTAGGTTCACGTTGATCGCGACATAACTCCTGCCATCGTCCAGCACCACCTCCTGCAGGCCCCTTAACTCATCGCCCACAAACGCTCCCACCACACTTCCACTGCTAACTCCTTTGCCTTCAACTGTCACTTGCGCCAGCACCGTCGCACTCACATTCGGATACACCACAACTTGTCCCCATCTTGATTCATCCTGTCCCATCTTGGATATGTCCCTATTCCCGCTCTCTCCAGACACATCACCCACGTTCCACACTCCATTCGCACTCACCTTCAGCCAGTAACCCAAACCGGGCGCGACAACCTTCAGTGTATTCAGGAACGGGGGCAAAGCGGGGTCATAGGAACTCTTCAGGTTCTTAAATTGCTCCACTATACCACCAAGGCTCGTCAACTCGGTCCCTGGTGCTGCACCGCTCTCCCTCGGGTAACCCACAAGATTCCACCCTGTCCTCACCGTTATAGACGATCCAGCAGGCACCACTCCCTCCAACTCAAAACTAACATTAGCATCTACATTCACCCAGTATCCGTCCTTCACGTTTAACCCCTTCAGCGTATTCAGAAACGGCGGCAATGTAGGGTTATAGGAACTCTTCAAGTCCTTTATAAGAACCAAATTGCCCTTGATCGACGACAGAACCGTTGCCGGCGCCATGTCTTCGGACTCCACATAGAATGATATCAGGTTCCATCCCTCTATCAGACTCAGCGTCTGAGTCACACTCGTATCGCTCGCACTCGCCACACTGACTGTGGCCGCAGAGGTTGAGCTCTCGGCTGTGCCCTGATCGTCGATGTAGGACGCGGTCACGGTGATCGTGGTACCCACATCGGACTGACCCAGAGTTATCGTGCCCGATGTCGCACCCGTGCTCCAAAGATATGTCACTGTTGAGTTGGTTACTCCGTCCCCGTCAACCAGATCATTGGATGCGCTCAGCACCTTGCCATCTTCCGCGGTACCCCTAATAGTGACAGTGCCCGTCGGTGCGTCGTTCACATTGCTTACATCTGAAACCGCTGTCAGGCTGATCGTGTTAGATTCGCTCTGATCATCCGTGTAGGAGGCCGTCACCGAGATCGTGCTGCCCACATCGGACTGACCCAGGGTTATCGCGCTCGATGTCGCACCCGTGCTCCAATGATATGTCACTGTTGAGTTGGTTACTCCGTCCCCGTCAACCAGAGTCCCGCTAACACTAAGCGTGTCTCCCTCATCCGGATCGGCGACATCACCATCGCTGGCCAAAACCAGCCCCGAGCCGGCGTCGTTCATATTTGCGACCGCTGCGGTTGCCCAGCTAGCTGCGCTCTCAGCTGTGCCCTGATCGTCTGTGTAAGACGCAGTCACGGTGATCGCGGCACCCACATCGGACTGACCGAGCGTCTTGGTCGAGCCGTTGCCTCCGTTACTCCATGCGTAGGCAATCGATCCCAACCCGTCCTCGTCTGCCAGCGTGTTGCTCGCCGTCAGCACCTCGTCCTCGGCCGCCGTTCCGCTGATCGTTACTGTACCTGATGGCAGATCGTTCACCTTGGCCACCGTTAGAGTGACGCTACCAGTGTCACTCCCGCCATTCCCGTCACTCAAAGTGTAGGTGAAGGAATCAATGCCATTGAAGTTGGCATTAGGCGTGTAAGTTAAGGTGGCGTCGTTGTTAATCGTAACCGAGCCATGCCCGGGAGTGCTGGTCGAGGCGACTGCGAGAGTATCCCCAACATTCACATCAGTGTCATTAGCGAGCACATTCAAGTTAAGCAGCACCGAGTCCTCGTTAATAGTCGCACTGTCATCTGCAGCCACTGGGTTTGTATTCGAAGGAACCGTTACACCCACAGAAATACTGACAGAAACCGCAGTGGCATCAGGATACTCGCCACGCTGCAGCACCACCGACAATGCAGTAATTGTGCCACTTTGGTTTGTCGGGGGTACCCAGTCGAAGTTGTTCGCCTGGCCGAGTAGCACAATGGTCTTTACGGTGTCCTGTTGTTGCAGTTCACCGACAAGGGCGGTGACTTGAAAAGAACCAATGCCATCCGGGTCACTAACATTTAGCAACGAGGCCAAACTGGCAGCACTCACCTGAAATGCCTGATTCTGGACTGCACCAGTGAGAGTGGGTGATGTTGGCGCATCCAAGTCGGGAGGTAGAAGGGCTGCCGGAACATAACCTGCCATCAACTTGTACCGCGTGGAGGCACCCGTACCAACCGAGCCTGGTTGGCCAATCGACATCAGGACACCATATTTCCCTGCTGTGACATAACTCCCTGCAGATGAATTGACCGTTGGTGATGATCGTAATCGCAACACCAAATGCAGCGTCGACTCTTTCTGGATGTTGTAGTCGCTCAGGGTGCGCCCATCCTCCAGCTGTTTTCCGGCAAAAATCAAACGTTGCTGATCTGGAGGAATGCCCTCCTTGTCTTGAATCTTCTGTTTTACGTTTTCGATCGTGTCGGAAGGCTCCACGTCCAAGGTAATGGTTTTACCGGTCAACGTTTTTACAAAAATTTGCATTGCCGCGACCTCTTGACAAAGGAGCACCAAAATCAAGGCTGTGACCCAGCGGCCCCAAACACCAGAACGCAAACCGTCTTTAGATTGCATACTATTCATTCCAACTTTTTGGCCAGGGGCGAAACTTCGGCGGGTTTTTCGGCTTCCTCCCAAAACTTCTGCTCAATCACCTTGCCCATTTCCAGCGTGACTTGCGCCTTTTGGCTGCCACCCGGATGCCACGAGCGCGCCTGCCCGTCGGCCTGCCCGTCAACCATCTCCATCTCCTCGGCCAGTTGCCCGTTGTCATGCCACTTGCGACAGGGACCGTTGAGTTCCCCCTTTACAATCGAGTCCTCTGCCGCTTTCTGGCCGTTGCGATGCCACTTCAAACGGACTCCGTGTGACTTGCCGTCCACAAACACCTCAGCCACCTGCTGTTGCCCATCTGAAAACCAACCCTCGGACAGACCGTTGAGCTTCCCTCCCCTAATTACCGAGCGGGACTTCAACTGGCTGCCTCCGTCTTCAACCTGCTCCAGTTTATTGGTTTTGTTTGAGGGATAATACTCTACTAAATAACCTTTAAAGAGTTCCCCTGTTGACTTGAGGCGCAGCCCATCGTCTTCTTTTTGAAGTTCCTCTAAAGTAACAAGTGGCAACTTCTCTTTGGGCGCCTCCGCACACCCTGCCAACCCCAGAAAAACACCTCCCAGAGTCATCGTTTGAAAAATTCTTGTGATCGAGCCTTTCAATCGTGATCCTTATTGCACCATCAACTTGAAGAACTTGGTTGTCGCACCCGATTCATCCCCGGGCACCGTCACACGATAATTTTGCACCTTCTCCGCCCGAACATTCTCCAGTTCACCTTCCTGCCCCTCTATCTCAAAGCTCAGCTCACTCCATTCCTTTAGGTCAGGCGAACCCTTGATCGTGTAGGTGCGTCCCTGGATCCCCATGAACTCCAGCACCGTACCCGCTTCTACCCGCTTTACAATGTCCAGACGAAGCCCGTCATCCTTGTCAAACGCATAGTTGCCGGAGATATACTCGTCGAGATTGCTCATCCCGTCACCGTCGGCATCGTCCCCGGGATTGATGTCTCTCAGGCCCTTGCCCTGAGCCAACAACGCACGCTCCCAGGCATCCGGCAGTCCATCGCCGTCGGTGTCCTCGCCCAGCGTTAGGTTGAGAAGTGTCTCCTCACCCGGTTGACCCATCTTGGCCAAGTCGCCAATCATCTCGATCGGCAGATAGACTCGCGCACCGATGCGTACCCGGATCTTGTACGGCATGGCCATGCGCATGGCACCGGGGTGATATAGGTTAGCCGTTGCGCCGGAGTCCATCGGCACCTTGAGCCAGTAGTTGATACCGGGGGTGGTGCCGGGCCCCACATCAGCACGAATCACACGGCCGGTGGAGGTTTCAAATAACACCTCAACCTTTTCACCCTCTAGGGGGCGTCCAAATTCATCGCGCACCATGCCATAAAAAACGTGGTGGGGAGCCGGTGGGAACGCGTCAACCATAACCGGAAACAACAAAGTCCCTGCCAACAGCAGTTTGATCATTTTTTTCATTTTCATTGGTAAAGTCCTGATTGCCATATCAATTTCCCGAGTAGGAGTAGGTGTGGAAGTGAATCTTAATGTCGTTAACAGTCTGTATGAACCGATCCAGACCCTCATCCGGATCGTTCAGCAGTGACCGGCCCGGGATGACCAGTTTCCACTTGCTGTTCCAGACGGAACGCCCGATCAACCGTGTGTTGGTATAGTTGTCGGGAAACATCCGCGAGTTGTCCTTAAACACAGATGCCGTGGAGACGGCGCGGAATGCCTGATGCTTGCGAATGGTGAACAATTCCTCGCTCAGTGAGTCGGACGATTGCCACAGCTGTTTGCTGTTCAAATCGGACGCACCGATGTTGAACGGCATCGGCACGGCCACATCCTTCACATTCCACGAGCGCACGGTACTGGCATCGCCGAGCGGCGGACTGCGCATCGAGTCTACCCCAACCGGAACGAAATACACATACGGGGTGGCGGACAAACCGTTGGGATCGAGGAAGCCGCCGCCCGGTGAGCTGGGCGAGTAGCCCCCTGCCCCGCCCACGGTGTTGGAGTTTGAGTTGGGATCAGCGATCCCCTGGTAGCCGTTGAAGGCGATCCCCACGGCGTGAATCTTGTTGGCAAACGAACTGGGGCTGAAATAACTGTCCGCTGGAGCCAACGGCTTGCCAAAAAGGTTCAAGCCATCCGATATCGTCGTGCTAAACTCTAGGATCAACCCGGGCACCGGCAGGCCGTCGCCGTTGTCGATCTGCATGCAGAAACGGCTGACGTCAGCATCCATCCGGATATCTTTCCGGCGGGCGTTTTCCAGCACATCACGCCATGTGTCCAAGCCGTCCGTACCCGGCAGGATGCGATACTTCTCGCCACGCATGGAAACGGTCGTGCCGTAGGTGTCCGGGTTGTTGAAGCCCAAGCGGCCCTTGAGCACATCCCAGTCGGCCCGCATCTCGGCGAGGACACTGGAGAGGCCGGGGTCGCCGGTGTTGCTGGCGGCGTACTGGGGTTGGCCGTCCTTGACGACGCCCAGCGCGCGGGAGTTGACGATGCGCTTGACGAACTGCCGGCCCTTGTCGGTGTGCAGCAGACCGGTCTCGTAGTCGTACGCCTTGGCCGAGAGATAGGTGTACTGGGCGGCGAGGTCGAACAGCGTCTTGTAGCGTTCCAGCTTCTCGTTCCGAAAAATACGGAACGCGGCATCCCTCATGCGGAAACCCTGCACGACCGCCGAGGAGCGTTTGCGGAAGTTGGTGCGCTCCAACTGTATGCGATCCCCCTTGGCCAACAGCGCGCGGTAATGGGCGCGGGCATCATCGAGTTTCCGAAACTGTTCGTTGATGGTCCAGAGGTGGGCGTGGGTCTCGCCCACCTGCTGGGTGAGGTCGTAAACGGCCTGTCGAACGTCCATCTTCCTTTCCCGTGGCGCGATATAGTCAAACTCCGACCATCTGCGGGCGGTTGAAGTTGCTATCTCCAGTGCTCTCATAATCGCAAGGCGTATAAGTTTTGTCCCATCAACGACCGCCTCGGTTAATAACCCAGCCGACTTCAGAGCGGAACGGGCAGGCGCTGTCAGATCTCCCCCGCTTGCCATGCCAACCACAAAGTTGCTAGGAAGCGCTTCTGATACGGCTTCTGCGGTGCCCGTAATTTTCTCCGCCGTGTCGGCCAAAAGAACCCCAAGCACTTCGTTCACAGCAGTTGCCGCCTCCAGTACTTGATCCGCTATGAGCAGATCCTTGTTTTTAGCCCGGATTTCAGCCTTGGTGGTCAAATTGGCAGTCAGCAGATCCATCGCCCGGACGAAGTCGTTTCTCGATCCGGCGGCGTCGTTGACGGCTTGCCGGAGTCGCGTGTGTGTCAGGATCACGTCTGACATGGCCTGTTGCAGCTTGCCCGGTGAATACCGTTTCCCCGCCCAGCCGCTTGGCTTAGCAGGGAAGCCAGCCGAACCAATGTTGATTGTATTGGTGTAAACATCGGTGAAACTTGTGTCAGGCCAGTCCACGGACGACCAAGAATCGGTAAGCCAAGTTGTCGGCACATCCCGAATATTGACCTCGATGGAGTTGTCCTCCGTGTAACTCCAAGTTCCCGGAAAACTCATTTCCGGCATTTCCGGGTACATGAAGTGAATCAGATCGGGGCCGGAATAATCCTTCGCATAGGTTTTCCCCGGGCCAACATCACTTGGGTACGGCGTCCCGTACAACTCGATCAACTGGTGTTTATAGGCGAGTTCCTGCTGGGCGACGGTGGTCTGCAGATCTGCCAGTGAATCCTCCTCCGAACGCATCAAGCGGGTGACATACTTTGAGTCGTCAAACGCAGACACCGCGTTGGCCAAGGCCTTGTTGGCGCGCCCGGCGATTTGCTCGTAATGCGTCTCGATGCTCTTGCCCGCCATGTTGTTGGGGTTCACGTCGAATGCCAGCGCGTCCTCCGGCAGGCCAAGCGGGGTGAGATGCCCCTCGGCATTGTCCAGGCTGGTCTGGAGATCGGTAGCAAACGAAGTGAGTTGCATCAATTCCGGCACGGTGGTCCGGTCGATTTTCTGGATGCCTTCATGGCTGGGGTCGGTGTCCACGGCCGGCAACATGGCGTTGCCCACCACCCAGTTGACCATTGTGCCGATCCCGTTTCTTGAGGCCCAATGATCCATGCCCCAACGCCGCTTGGATTGCACGGTGGCGACTCCCTCAGTGTGGGAACGCCGGTCGTTGGTTCGGGATTGTTCAAAATGCGCCCACCCTGAATCTTGGCCCGGCTCGTAATCCCGACGCCATGTCAGGTCAAAAATCTGGTTGCCGGCCCGAGCCAACGCGGATGCCGCAGCGGCAAACTTGCGCTCGTCCATGTAGTCCACCTGCACCGGCTTGCCGAGCACCGTGACCGCCTCGGTTCTTGGTACCCAAGTGAAGTCCACGTCGGTGAGCAGTTTGTAATACCCCTTCAGCGCGGAGAGGTAATGACCGTAGGCGTCGCCGTGGCCCTGCGGGTACATGCGGGCGGCATCGGCGGCGTTGATCGCCCCGTCCAGCGTCGCGCCCTGATCCTCCTGTATATTATAGTTCAGCGCGTAGATCACCTCGCCGGAGTCGATGCCCCGTGTGTAGTTCCAGAACATCCGGTTATACACCGGGCCAGTCTCGACGCCAGGCTGCATGAAGTCGTCCCGACCACGCAGCAACGCTAGTTCCTCCTCAAGCAGGCTGGGCATCTGTCCCTTGAAAGCAAACAACGCGGTTGCGATGTCGCCGTAGGTACGATCCTTCGTGCCAATGCCAATGGTCGGGTTGGCGGCATCGGCCCAACCGTCGTTGCCCACCATCATGTACAGGTCGTTGATGTAACCGGCCGCGAGTAGCAGGGCGTCGTTGGCCGGACCGTAGTTGATCCCGGCCTCGACACTCAACATCTTGCCCCGATTCAGCACCGTCTCGTAAATCTCAAGCAACCCGTGATCGTTGATGTTATCCAGATTCAACGCAATATCGCCCTCCCACCGTTTGCCGGCCTGGGTCAGCATGCTGCCTTGGGTGTTGACACTGTTGTTGAACATGTCGGTGACTCGCTGCCCAAACGGGTTGATCCCCGCCAGCACACGCTTGATCCACCCCTCGGCAAGTTGCGGCACGGTCCACTCCGACCAAGCGGCCTCGGTTTCTGCAACACTTAGGCCACCACTGCTGTCCGTGTCCCCGTAGCCGGGGTGCGTTGTATCCGTTGGCCGATAGCGCATGATGATATAGTTATCGCTCAAGGTCTGGATGCCGCTGCCACCGAGGATGTAGCGGTGGATCCCCACGCCGCTTCCGCCGTCCAGCGGGGTCCACCCGGACGCCAACGCCTTGGGGTTACTTGAGTCGTACCCTGTATCGGTTGTGGCGTAATATACTTTTGGATCTGCGCCATCCACTGGCGGCTGTATCATCCATTCATAATTAAAGTGGGCAAAATTGGCGGCCAAATCAGCGGTGTGCTGGAAGGTCACTTTTTCGTCGAGCGGGTTGCTGGAGTATAGCACCTTGATTTCACCGCGATACATCGGTTGGCCAACGCGGATGATGTGCACGCTGACAGGCAAGCCGGACTTGCCGGGATCATTGCCGTCATTGCTGATGAGGGTGACGTAGCCCACGCCCGGCCCACTGGCGCTCAAGGCGTATGAGTCCACCGCCGTGTCGTCATGAGTCACCTTGGCCAACGCGGTGATGCCGTATGGCTTCACGCCGTCGGCGGAGTCATTTGACAAGCCGATGATCGCAGAGGTGGTAGTGTTCGCCACCCATTGACCGGCACGGTCATCTGGTTCATAGAAGGTTTCAACGCTGGTGGACAACCCATCCACCGCGTTGTCCCAAGCTGTATGGTCTGTGTCGGTCGAGTCGCACAACGCCTTGACCAAATCGATCTCGCCCGCGCTCAGCACGTTAAGCAGCAGATACTTCTCGCCGACCGCCTCATCCACGAACTTTCCGCCGAAGACCAAATGCCCGTCGGTTCCGCGGTTGGCATCAAAGAAGAGGCGCTGCGACAGGTGCGGCGGCAGGTTCGGAAAGTATGTCTTGCCGAGATAGTAGGAGGTCTTGACTGAGGCCGGTATTTTACTCAACACACTGTCGCCAAGCGCGTAGCTCTTCTCCCGGGTCGGGTCGTGCAATATCACGCTGGCGGCACCCTCCCCGCTGGCGACCGCTTTCGCGATCGACTGCTGGTATAGCACTTTGATGCTGGTCTGCCCGCGAACGGCTGGCAGCCCCTTCTTGGCGTTTGTCAGCGTCTCGCTCAGGTTCAGCACCGGCGTGTCGGCCGGCCAGACAGGACGATACACGATGTCGAGCGACGGGGTCCCACTGGCACCGGCATCCGCCGTGCTGCCCTCCGGGCGAAGATACGGCACGATGCTGCCCTCCGCCGGCGGTGTGGTGTCGCTTGGCCAAGCGAAGCCGGGAAGTGTCTTGTAGTAAAAACGCATGTTAAACGAATTGGCCGCCGTGGGCACTGCAGCCAAGTCGGGCGGCCGGTTGCCGAGTTCCTGCGTGACGCCAACGTCATCATAGGAAAGACTCATCGCCGCTTGGCCAACTGCCGCCACGCTTGCGTCTGAGGAGACGGTGATGTTCAGCGTCTTTACCACGGCCGCGCTGCCGTCCAGCGGCGTGATGACGAGATTGATGTCTGCGTCCGCATCAGATCCCTGCGCCGTGCCGGAAAGGGTCATGCCGTTGATTGACAACCAAGCCGGCAGCGGCGTGCTCGACGAGGCGGACAGGAGCAGCGTCGCCGGTCGCCGGGAGGTGTGCACGGTGTAGCTGAACGCCTCTCCCACCTTGGCTGTGGCCGTGGCTGGCGTCGCCTGTGTATCGAATCCCGATGCGTCGTAGGTTCCTGCCACCAACGTCGGTGGCCCGTCGTGCAGCCCCCGGTATACCCAGTGGTTGCCCTTGCGATCCTCATAGGTGAATTTTTTATACAGGCCAAACTCTGCCTGATGGGTGGCTTCAATCCAACCGGTGGGCAGGTCGCCCCCCGTGACTGGCGGCTCGGTGTTATAGTTTTCACGGTTACCGGCCTTTACTCCCACCGGCTTAGCCAAGAGCGGCATCGGCATCGGTGCCTGCAGCATCTGGCCGGCCTCGGTGATGTAGTCGAACACGATACCCTCCGACGGCTTCTCGCGCAGCACTTTGAACACGCTCATCGAGGGGCGACCATCCGGTGCTGTGTAGTCTATCAGAACGTGCGGGTGGGAGGAGTAGCCTGTTCCACTCTTGATGTTCAAATCATCACGCAGGGCATAGCCCTGCCCGGCCAGCATCAAGGCATGTTCCTCGTTCGGATTGTAGCCAATCTTGGCTGAATCATTCTGCACATAGATGCTCCCCTTGGCCTCCACGCTGCTCATAGCACCGGTGCCGTCGTTGCTGGCCATCACAATCTCCTTAGGCACGCTTGGCCACTGTATCGTGTAACGACCAAACGCCGCCGGCCAATAGGTAGGCTTGAATCCCTTTTTAGCGTCGGCTCCATTCTTGCGATACCAATACACTTCAAGGGTGTTTTTGCTATTGGCCGAGTCCGCGTTGACCGGAATGATCGCCCCCTTGTTGGCCGCATCGAATCCGTTCGCAATCGGGTCGATGTAGGCTTTTTCGTTATAAGAATCCCCGGCTTCGATTAGAATATAACCGGCCCAATAGTCGGCCCCGCTCGCGCCAATCTCACCGGTCGGTGCCTGTATGCGTGCGCCAACATCCACTGTCTGCGTAATGTATCTCGGCGTCATCAACTGGTCACTCGCCAGAAAACCCGTCTTGAGCGTCGTCACCGGTGTGGCCGCTATGGAGTCATACTTCAACCCGGCAAGCGGAGCGGCGCTGGTGCCCCAAATCTTCAAATCCCTCGCCGGCACCCAGAACTTGGCGCCGAGGGCGGACAGACCAAGCGACTCCGCCTTCAAGCCGGATTCCAGCCATGAAAAGACGCGCTCGAAATAGATGTTCTCCCCGGAGCTGAAACGAAGCAACGTTCGGTGCTGCGGATAGTTCGTGTCCAAGTCGGTGTAAAACTCATACGTGGGCGAAAGATGCGCCCGGGGGCCATCCAGCGCATCCTGATATTGGATGAACGGCACGTTGCCGAGCGGCAGCTTGACAGCGGTGGATGCCGCCGTCCGGGCAGTTGTGACCGTGGGGCGCACGTAGTGGCTGTAGCGGGCCGGATCTTCCGGCCAGATGAACTTATAACGCACGTGACGCGCCGGCCAGAGTATCCCCTCAAGCCCTTCCTCCATCCAGTGGATCTGGTAGTCGTTGAGGTTCTTCGTCTCCCGCACCGCATAGTAACGAATCTTGCTCCCCCCGAACCCGCCAGTCATGTAGGCAAACTCCTTCGCACCGATTTGCAGCAAAGGTGCCGGGTGCAGCAGCGCATCCTTCTCCGACACAGGCGCCGCAGTCGGGTACACCGGGTCACCCAACTCGGTGGTGACAGACGCCGGCGCGGAGTGCTTAAATACATCCACGATTTCAAATCCGAGGTGATACCGCGTCGTGCCATCCTCACGCAGGTCTCCCAGCAATTCCACAAACACGCGCCCCTCAGCGTTGAGCGCCTTCAGGTTGCCGCTGTCATACTTCAGCGTGTATTTGTAAACCGCTATGTCGGTGTTATTACCACTTGACGTGGCACCGCCGGATTGCGCGGGAATACCTTCCCCCTCCACTTCCTCCTTGAAACTTTTGTTGTAGACGATATGCAGCGCCCCGATGGTCGTGGTCGGGATGCTCACCTGCGGGCCGTCATACCCCGCCTGGTTCCAATAGATTTTCTTTGGCGTCTTGGACGCGCTGCCAGACACCACATAGCGCATCTTGTGGAGACGGTAGTAGTTGCCTACCGACTGATACCACTTATCCGTGTCGGTATGGTCGCTTGGCGTCGAACTGACCGGAGTGGCCTTGCGCCAGATGATCTCCACCGGACCCGGCTGTATCGCGAACACAGTCCGTGCATGGGCACTGTAATAGTAGCCCTTGGCCTCGTGCGTGGTGTCCGTGGACAACAGATGCGGCTGCCCAAGCCAGTAGGTACTCGGCAACACGGAGTCGGCCAGTTTATCGCCGGCCTCGTCCTCCTCCGGCGGCGGGATGATGCCACCGAACAGGAACGACACCGGCCGGTTCAGGAAAGGCGCACCGACCTGGGCGCGCATCAGCACCACCTGCGAGCTGCCACTGCCGCCGTGCGGCAACTTGATGTTCGCCGCGTTGCCGCTGTAGCTGATGCCAGCGGTGAGGCCCGACGGGGTCTCCGGCGCAGCCACCGCGCCCCAACTGATGAACCCTGAAAACTGGTTCGCCGTCGGCGGGTTGATCGTCAGGCTCGACGCCCCCTGCGCAGAGGCGGTTGGCGCGCGACCGTCCGACCCAATGGCGGCGTCCACCGTCGTGGATATTGGCACACCTTTGGCGGACTGGTAGTTGTACAGCGTCTTATCCTGTCGAATCTCCAGCGGCAGCGTCTGGCCAAGCGCTTGGCCAAGCGCCAGCAGCAACACCCCGCTCAACACTCCCCATGTCGGGATCTTTTTGGTTGTGATCTTCATTTGAGTGCCTGTTTGAATTGTGATTTTTTTCATCTGTTCCTCCGAGTTGCTCATTCGGTCTCCAGGGTGGCGATGTCACTGATCCGGTTCAGGGCAAACGCGCCTTTCATTGCGTAACTCTTTTCATTTGCCGCACCACTTGTTGCCAGGCCGAACAGCGTCATCGTCTCCTCGTAGGTGCCGAGCAACTGCCTCCCCGTCCGGGTGAGCGAGGCGAACCCGCTCCCCGGCGGTTCAAATGTCAGTTTTATTTCCCGCCGTATTCGGTACGACTCCCGGCCCACCGGCTGCACGGCCTTGAAGTCCGCCGCCAGGTTGTCGTGATCCGGGTGGTACGTGTGCACGAACGGGTTGGATGCCTGGTCGTTGTAGCCGACATCCACCGTCACCGTCACGGTCTGTCCGGATGCCACATCACCCACGCACACCCACGGCAGGTTGTCTTCGCTCACCGGCAGATGAACGCAGCTGATCCGCTGCGTGGTCTCCAGTTTTGTGGCGTCAAGCAAACTTTGCTTCACGGCCACCCCGTTGTTGCCGCTGGCCAAGGTCCCCACGAACACCCGCTGCAACAGCTTGAGCCGGTTGGCTCCGCCGGTCTCGCCCTGCGCGATATCTGCCCCGGTTAGCGTACCGGTCAGCACGACAGAGTTTGCCGGCGCGTTCGCCGTCAGCGTCAGCACACCGCCGCCGCTGAACACGATCGCTTCACCGGCATAAAGCGGCCTCGGGATGCTAGTCACCGCGACGCTGACTCCCGCGCCCTGGGTTCCACCCGTGCTCGTCGTCTCCGTGTCCGCAATGTCCGCCCCGGCCAAGTCGCCGGTCAGCGTGGTTGCGCTGGAGGGCGCGTCAGCCGTCAATGTCAACACGCCTCCACCGGAGAACACGATTTGGTTTCCCCTCGAGTAGGCCCGGGGCAATCCTGCCACCGGTACGGACACTCCCGCTCCCTGTGCAACCGCCGTCCCGACGGTTTCCGTGTCGGCGATGTCTGCCACGGTCAAATCCCCCGTCAACGCGGTCACCCCGGCAGCCGCATCGGCTGTTAGCGTCAACACGCCGCCGCCGGAGAATGTCAGTGCCTCTCCGGTGGTGTAGGCCCGGGGCGTCGCCGCCACGGTCACACTAACTCCCGTTCCCTGCGTCGCTGCCGCACCTGCTGTGACCCCAGCCCCGACGGTGATGTCGTTGGGCACCACCGTCACACCGGAGAGTTTCTCTTTGTGCATAATGAGACGCAGCGGGTAGGCGCTGCTCACGTTGCCGAACGTCGTCGTGTCGGTCGCCAGCGAATGGCGCACTTGTGATATTCCGGCGTTGCCAATCCACAGCCCCTCGCTCGAGCCCACCTTGCCACTCACCGGGATGTCCACCTGCGAGTGGCCCAGCGAGTCGGTGAACCGTAGCAAACTAGCGTACAGCGTGCCGGCCGCGCCGGTCATCGTCGTCCGGTCCAGTCCCACCACCACCTCCACCTCGGAGCCGATCGTGCCGGCCGGCTTGAGCGTCCATGATTGCGTCCCGTCGGCAAGCACGGCATGGGCGTAGACCAGCGTGGCAGTGTCCAGCGCACCGCGCACCAGCACAGGCGCGGCGGCGGCGATCGCCGTCTCGCCGCTTGGCACCGTCTCAGAATCCACCCCCGCCAGCGACACTGTGAGGTCGGCGGAAGTCATGTTGCGCAGGCGCAACCGGTACGCCGAGAGTTGATCCCCTAAATGCGCCCCCTCCACCGACTGCAGCTTGACGCTGAACGGCCCGAAGTAACGGTTGAACTGCGCGCCGGCATCCATCCAAAACGCCTGCCCTCGCTTGGCCAGGGTTGTACGCAGCCCGTACACCTCCCCCGGATTGGTTGCACTAATATCTCCCCCACCATAGGCAAAGATCTGTGTGTTTTGCAGTAGATACCCTGCAAAACCAAAATAATCCTCCAAACTCTTGGGGTTGGACGACACCGATGGCACCCCGAAAAAGTTCAGCCCGGTCGTCGTCCACTGGTAACTCGGTGGAACCGGTTTGCCCTTAACGCTCCAAGTGTAGTTGACACTGCCGCCAAGCTTGACCAAATAGGCGGAGTTGCCCGGCATGCGCTTGAGCACGGACGTATTATCACCCAGCACGCTCTTCCAACTCGCCCAGCGCGATTTCGCGTCGGACGGCGCGTCCGGCGTGGTCACGTACTGCGCGGTCGACACCGGCGGCTGCCACATCCACACCTCCTCCACCGGCGTGCCGCTGGCCAAGGCCGCGATGCCGCTGTGCGTGGTATCCACGTGCGAGTAGATCGCATTCCAGCCAGGCGCCAAGTCGAACGACTGGGTCTGCCATTGGCCAAGCGCCGCGGGTGAACCTGCCACGAGCAGACATGCCACTAACCCTATTTTTTTTATGATATTATGTTTCATTTATTAAAATTTATGACTTCCAGTTTTCTAAAGCTTTTCCGTCACCCAACCGGAGCCGACAGCCTCAGCATCTCCATTGACCTTCACCTGGTACTTAAGCGTATGGTAATCCGACGTAGTACTTGTAAAACTACTCCTGTTTGTCCTGTACTTGACGAGCACACGGTGAATCCCTTGATTTAGCTTCATGGAATGGTTCAAAGTGATATTGCTATAAGCACCTGATGCGATCGCCCTCTTTACTGTTTTAGCCTGACTGTTAGCCCCATTTGAGTCGGTGGTCACGATCAAATGTGCAATTAAATAGCCGGAGTTTAAATGCCCAGACCAAATAAAATTGAAATCGCAGATGGCTCCATCGGGGTTGTTTACCTTAAACTGCTTGTCCATCGTCCCCATCGTGGTTCCACTTGAATCCAATTCATATTTGGCCCAATTTTCATGAGGTTTTGCCAGAGTGCTAGTTTGGCCGCCGATTGAAGTCGATTGCGGATGCACATAGCTCAGCACCGTCATGTCATAGGCCTTGGCCGAGACCGTGCCGTTGACATCCAGCGTGGTGCTGGGGGAATCTGTACCTATGCCAACATATCCCCCATCGCGGTTGATGTAGGAGTTTTTAGTAGCTGCTTGAGCAGATAAGAACGTCCGAGCATCACCATCTGACGCGATATACATTCCCCAGCCGCTCGCATTGCCAGTAATAAAACTTGCCCCCCCGCCACTATAGCCCAACCCGTACATGTTCGAGAGTGTAGATTCAGCCGGCTTGTAGTTGCTTCCAATGATATAAATCGGGTTTGTCTTTGAGCCGTTACTCTCGACATTATTGTATGAACCAACTAAACCGCCCTTATTATGCGCGGTTCGCCCGATCCAGCCGGACGTCATTATGTCGCCTGAAACGGTCAAGGCGCCATTCACCTCCAAGGGCTTGTTCATGTAGAACTTGGGAGCGCCTGTCAGCAACTCGGTATTTGTCCCCAGGCTCACCTGAAAGTCGTGGCCTCCCCGAAAATAAAAACTGTCCGCATAGGCATGCATATCATTCGATCCCGAAAAGATCTTCAGATAGGTGTCCGTGTTGTTACTTGGCCCAAGGATGGTATCCGTATTGTAGCTTCGGATACCCCCATCCACTGTGATTTTTTTATTAAAATAAAACTGAGGCAATCCCGTGTTGAAGTGGAATAACCCACTGTCTTGAGCGCCAATTGTTGTCGTCAGTGCACCATTATCAATTTGCAGCCCTGCCCCCCAACTTGGCAGATCCGCAGTCAGCTTGCCGACAAGTGATGCCCCCCCTGCCTCGGGCAGAGTCAGCGTGGGTGTAGAGCCCGCCCCCAACTTCAGAGAGGTTCCAACCTTGGCGAAATTGGAGTTGCCGGCACTATCTGTAAGCTTCGTTGCCTGTGTCGCTGTGAATGCAAAAGGCGAGGCTACAAAACGCAATCTTGGTGCGATCTCAACATCGACACCGGCGCCACCGAGTCCTTCCACAGTCATTCCAATGAATCGGTCGGATATGCCTGAGCCCTGAAACACCTCGGACAAGTTGCCTTGAGGCTCGCCGGTGGCGGTGGTTGCCCCCTCGCCCAGCAGGACACTGAAATAGCCATTGGCCACCGTCACCGTCTGTTTCTCCGCTCAATCAGCAACGCCACCGCTCTTGACGTTATAAATCCGGAACACCACGTCATAGTTTGCCGGGGCGGACACCCGTTGGGTTGAATCCGATGGGTCTACCACACTGCCCAGCGGTTTCCCATTGCCATCGACCAGGTAGCCTTGGTAAGTCATCAACTCCGGCGGAACATCCGCCGCATGAATCTGCTCCGCCTGGCCAAGCGCAAACGCGCCAATTGCTAGCACCGCTATATTTCTAATTACCCTGATCATTTCAATTTTCTACTTCTGATTGTTCCCTTGCAATCCCACTCACTCATTGCCCCTGTCCGATTTTGCCGACCAGTTCCTCCAGCTTGGCGATGCGATCCTCCTGCGTGGTCGAGTTGGCCAAGCGCGCCTTGAGCACCGCCATCTCGCTTGTCAATGTCTCCATCCTGGATTTTAAAGTCTCATTTTCGCTTCGAAGCTCGGCGATCTCGTTATCCTTTTCTTTCTTCAACTCCTTAATGCCTCCCACAGCTATCACCCCAAATGAACTATAACCGATGGACTTGACCTTGAAATCGTACCGGTCGTCATCCTGTTCGGACACCAGCGACGGGAAAAGCGGTTCCACCTCCTGGGCAATTAAGCCAAGCTCCTTATGCCGTCGTTTATTTTCGCCAATGAAGTTATAGTTCACCACGTCCAGACTCATGATCCGGTCCAGCAGTTTGTCCTCCTTGGCGATGTCTTCCTTCAGTCGGCGATCAGAATAAAAGTCCCAGTTGCTGTCACCGTCGTAATTTGCGTACCGGGAGCCGTTGGTGTGCGCCAAGTTAAGCACCTGTGTACCTTTCAACCAGACCTTGTACAACCCCGTCGTATTTTGATAATTGGTGACCCACTGGTTATTGATATCATTATAAATCCCATATGAATTATTGTCAGGTGACATGAAAACATAACGCCCATCAATGCTGTACCCTTCATGATTGCCCAAGCCGCCCCCTGTTGTTTGCACGGAACCATAATTGCCAGTGACATTTCTCAAGCCTGTACTGCCGGATAAAAATAGCGATCCGTTAAACGTGACATCGTTGCTGTTAACTCCATATTTAAAAACTTCATGATGCGTACCATTACTTGTTCTATAAAAGGAAATAGCATCTACCGAACTGCCAGCAAACGCAGGAGTGCCATCACCGTTGTATATGATGCCACCGCCGTGAGAGGTGCTTTGCCCCACATACAATCTTCCCGTACCCTGAGTAGATCCTAATAACGACAAAACTGCCTCTTCATTGTCTGGTTTGGTTATGGTTGCTTGATTCGCCAGCACTGAGTCCGCAGTCAAGGTGCCTTCAACCTCCAGTGGCCGATTTATGTAGAACTTGGAAGCATCGCTCCTGAGTTCTGCTGCCGTTGAAGTGAATTTCACCTCTAAATACTTACTGTCGCCCTGAACCACGAACTGATCCGCGCGGGCCTCAATCTTGTCACTGGCATCATCGTAAACTTGGAGATAAGTGTCCGTGTTGTTACTTGGCCCAAGGATGGTATCCGTATCGTAGCTTCGGATACCCCCATCCACTGTGATATTTTTATTAAAATAAAACTGAGGCAATCCCGTGTTGAAGTGGAATAACCCACTGTCTTGAGCGCCAATTGTTGTCGTCAGTGCACCATTATCAATTTGCAGCCCTGTCCCCCAACTTGGCAGATCCGCAGTCAGCTTGCCGACAAGTGATGCCCCCCCTGCCTCGGGCAGAGTCAGCGTCGGGGTGGATCCCGCCCCCAACTCAAGAGAGGTTCCAACCTTGTCGAAATTGGAGTTGCCGCTACCATCGGTCAAGCGCCGGGCCTGCCTAGCAGTATAGGCATACGGCGAAGTGACGAGGCGAAGTCTCGGCGCAATCTCGTTGGCCACACCATTGATATCAACCGTGATTCCGATGAACCGGTCCGATGCATCCGCTCCATCAAAGACTGCGGACAGGTCGCCGTTCAGTTCACTGCCGAACTGAGATCCCTGCCCCAGCAACACACTGAAGTAGCCATTGCTCACCGTCACAGTCTGTTGCTCGGCCCAGATGGCCGCGCCGCCCTGCTTGGCCGAGTAAACACGAAAAACGACAATGTAGTTGGCAGGAGAGGACACCCGTTGGGTTGAATCCGATGGGTCTTCTTCACTGCCCAGCGAATAACCATTGCCATCGACAAGGTAACCCTGGTAGGTCATCAACTCCGGCGGCTTGGCATCTGCTGCTTGAATTTGTCCCATCTGGCCAAGCGCTATCGCGCCCACAACAATCAACACTTTAAGTTTCATAGTTCGATTCATAGTAAAAAAGCTCTCAGTTCTCTGTTCTCGGTTGTTCTTGTTAATCCGTCTCTCCCGACTTACGAATTCCAACTCAATCTATTGTTTACTGTAAAGATGCACCGGTGGCGTGGGATCTATCTCCATTGGCTGGGCAATCTTTCGGCTATCTGATTCGCCGCCGAATACGATAACCTGCGACCCGGTCAAAACAGCGGTTGAACCATAACGAGCACCCACGTTCCCGCTAAGTTGCCTCCAGCGATCTGAAGCTGGATCGTAAGCATGAGCATCTGAAAGAGCACCGGCGCCTCCTCTGCCAGCGATAATCACCATTTCCGTGCCAGTCCAAACCGCTGAGTGCCGCTCACGAGCTGTAGGGGCGTTAACCGAGGAGATGGGAGTCCACGATTTCCCCACTGGGTCATACATAAATCCATCTGAATAAAATTGGCTTTGGCTGCTTATGCCTCCCCAGATAATCATCCTGTCACCCGTCCATATAGCTGTGTGCCTGCTTCGAGGAGCGGGCGATCCGGTGGTGGCAATGGGAATGTACCCTCCCCTAAGGAAATTAGGTAAAGGCAAACCACCACTCAGAGGAATAACCACCCCATCGCCCAGCGCACCGGTGGCACCTTGCCCACCCCATAAGAGAATGGTGTCGCCAGCCAGCACGGAGGCGGTGTTGTAACGGGCCGCAGGCGCGTTGGCCAATCCAAGCGCGGCCCATGAGTTAGCTGCCGGATCGTAAAGTGCGCCGTCGTTGAGAATGCCGTTGTTGTTTCGCCCCCCCCAGATGAGCATTCGTGATCCAGTCCAAACTGCAACGTTTGCGTAGCGGGCAGTGGGAGCGCCCGAACTTTCCAACGGCAGCCATGCTTGTGCCGAAACCCGATAGCGCCCGCCAGAATCAAGTATGCCATTAGCACCGTAGCCACCCCAGACAATGAAGTCGCTGCCGGTCCATACGGTGGAATGATCAGAGCGAGCCTGGGGTACATCATTCGGATTGAATAAAGTCCATATGTCGGTGGAAGGATCATAAGTCGCGCCGGTACTCAGATAGGTGCCGGAAGCAAGGGTTCCACCCCAAATCGCCATCGTGCTGCCGGTCCAAGCGGAGCCGTGGCCAACCCGCCCGGAAAGAATATCGGTGCCGGGAGAAGCGCTCCAAGAATCTGCAGCAATCGAGAGGAACTTGACGTAGCCACTCCCGGTCAAGGTACTGTCCGACGCGCTGGCCGAGGAGACCACCGCACCTGCCGCCGTACTGCCTCCACTTCCTATGCTTGCAGTGTTGGCTGCCACATCACTATTTGCCGATACCAATGCATCTGTATATCCCACCTTAGCCGTGTTCGCAGCTATCGCATTAGCCTGTGCAGTTGTTATCCCAGCCTTGGCGGTGTTGGCTGCCTCATCACTATTTTCCGATACCAATGCATCTGTATATCCCACCTTAGCCGTGTTCGCAGCTATCGCATTAGCCTGTGCAGTTGTTATCCCAGCCTTGGCGGTGTTGGCTGCCACATCACTATTTGCCGATACCAATGCATCTGTATATCCCACCTTAGCCGTGTTCGCAGCTATCGCAGTAGCCTGTACAGTTGTTATCCCAGC
>Ga0302122_10000490_pt1 | contig 24343 bp, 31 predicted proteins | sample CB21_SCM_MG_FD_203115 | JGI IMG/M metagenome (GOLD analysis project Ga0302122, IMG submission 203115) | Marine microbial communities from Western Arctic Ocean, Canada - CB21_SCM | ecosystem: Environmental > Aquatic > Marine > Oceanic | place: Canada: Western Arctic Ocean | collected 2017-09-28
ATTTCTTGTTTAAAGTTTAGACAAAAATTTTCAGATAAACAATTAACCACTCAAAGTCCTAGAGTCGACAATAAGCTACATAGTTAGAATCTCTCACCTCGATCTAGCCCTGATTTGACTGGATGGGGTATTTAGCTATGATTAATAAACAACTAAAGGGTTAATCCTATGAGTGAAATGCCAATCAACTGTGTAATGTGTAGTACAAATAAACATCCATCCTTAATGTCATCTAGTGATACCTGCCAAGACTGCGGTGATATGAATCGTCACTGCAAGGCATGCGGCTCTAACCGCTTAGCGAAAATGTGGATTGACGGTTCGTGTCTTAATTGTGGAGTTGCCTCTGTCCCAGACGGCGCTATCGCCAACGTCATAAGGAACGATAATGCCAATGTTAAGCCACAAATTATTGATCATTTAGCCAATCTGGGGTGGATTTTATTTGCAGTGTCCGGATTGTGCGGAATCATGGTCATTGCTCAAGAAATGGGTGCAATACTGGGAATAGCTTTAATAGTATCAGGAGTTTTTCAGCTATCTATCTTCTTAGGCTTCTCAGCAATAATTGATCAGCTTTATAAGATTAATGTAAACACCTCTAAGCCTGACAAGAGCGACAGCTAATCACCGAGAAATAGTCATTATGAAACGATTACTTTTACTTAAAATAAAGGAATATAGAAATGTCCTGTGAATCTTGCGGCTCTAATAGTGACTTAGCCAGACATGGAGAATCTTTTTTTTGCGGTACTTGCAGAGAGTTAGGGCTTCATATGGGCGTAGATGCCAGTGCGGCAAAGAAAACCTATGATGTGAAGTTAACAACCACTCCTACCTATCCAAACCTAGAAATTGAAGAAGTTAAAGGTGTCATAACATCAGAATGCGTATTTGGAATGAATGTCTTTAGGGACTTCTTTGCAGGTATGTCAGACTTTTTCGGAGGAAGAAGCGAAGCCAGTCAAAAGGTTCTGCGAGATGCCAGAGAAACCTGCCTTAATGAGTTAAAAAAAGAAGCCTATGAGTTAGGTGCTGATGGCGTTATAGGAATTGATTTAGATTACTCAGAGATCAGCGGGAAAGGCAAAGGAATGCTATTCCTCGTAGCTTCAGGAACAGCTGTGAAATTCAAAGGAGAATCTGTATAGGTGGAGTCCGTACATAAAACCCTCTTCCAAACCTTCATAAGCGCAATAGCAATCGGGACAGCTTCACTGTCTTTTGCAGAAGGCTACGATCGCAAAGACTTCAACTATCACAGCTACAAACCCAATACCTCCATAGGCTTCTACACTAACAAAACCTGTGACTTCATCAACATTGATCATGTAGTCAGTCTCAAAGACGCATACGAGAGCGGAGCGGCCTCTTGGAGCGACTCTAAGAAAGAATCCTTCGCCAACGACAGGTCTAATCATGTGCCGTCATGCGGCCGCGTGAACAGTTCCAAAGGCTCTGAAGGCCCAAGTGATTTCTTGCGCAGAAGCCGAGATGGCAGAGGCTTGGAGTATGAGATTGTTAGGTTCTGTGAGTATGTACAGAAGTATTATGCTGTGAAGGTTAAGTATGGTTTGTCATTGGTGTCTAATGATAAGAAGCTTTTTAGTAGTTGTGATTAGACGCCTTGAGGTTTGCAAGCTAAATTTTATTTAGCCTAGCTTTAAAATACTTAGATCTATAGCATGGCTCTGCGCTAGCAGTAGGCATCTTCATGGGATAATATATGTCAATCCTGACATAATCCGAATCCTGTATGAAAAAAATAATCCTTCTAATCAGTCTTTGTCTTTTCTCTAGCATGAGCTGGAGTAAATGTATTCAGGGCGATTGTATCAATGGTGAGGGAACCTACATTTTGCCGAGTGGCGAGAAACATGTCGGGCAATGGAAGGATAGCGTAAAGAATGGTGAGGGAACCCACACCTGGCCGAGTGGCCAGAAATACGTCGGGCAATTCAAGGATAACAAAAGAAATGGTCAGGGAACCCACACCTGGCCGAGTGGCGAGAAATTTGTCGGACAATTCAAGGATGACAAGTTGGATGGTCAGGGAAGCTATACCTTGCCGGATGGACGGAAATATGTCGGGCAATTCAAGGATAGCAAGTTCGATGGTCAGGGAGCCTTTACCTGGCCGAGTGGCCAGAAATACGTCGGGCAATTCAAGGATGACAAGTTCGATGGTCAGGGAACCTACACCTTGGCAGATGGGAAGAAATATGTCGGGCAATTCAAGGATGACAAGTTCGATGGTCAGGGAAGCTATACCTGGCCGGATGGCCGGAAATATGTCGGGCAATGGAAGGATGGCAAAAAAAATGGTCAGGGAAGCTATACCTGGCCAGATGGCCAGAAATATGTCGGGCAATTCAAGAAAGACATGCGTGACGGCTTAGGAAGCCATACTAGGACCGATGGAAGTCAATATGTTGGGCAATTCAAGGACGGCAGTCCTATCTCTGGGCGAGGAATAGACTACCTGTATGACGGACGGCAGATGATCCATCATGAAGGTAGGACTGAGCTAAAAAATACTAAAGGAGAGTTAATTGTTTTCGATCTCTCAGCTGAAGATATTGCGGCTGTCCGTTCAGAATCTGCTAATAAAAAGCGTCGTGCAGATGAGCGGTTAGCTCGACAGAAGCAGGAAAAAGAGCGTCAGCTTGCTGAAAAGCTGCAACAAGACAGAAATAAAATCGTGAACATCCAGCAGCAGTTGATCGACCATTTATATCTCACCGGCTCTGTGGATGGTGTCGTAGGAAACGCTACCCGTAATGCGTTAAGAGAATTCTACAAGAATGCTGATCTAAGACTACCAGCTTTTGACGCACTTAATGTTATTGCGGAGGATCTGAACTCAAATCATATAAGATCAGCTGGCGGCTGTAGTTTGACACATAAAGAGATGCTTACCTATGCCTTCACCGTTTGTTTTACAATTGATAGATAGTGCGTCTGTTGCTATAAATCTAAGTTTATAGGCTTTTGAGTGTGTTATTTTCGTCACATAGTGCAATAAAGGAAATGTTCAATGACAAGGTTAGCGATTTTCATACCGATAATACTTCTGATCAGTTGCTCAAGTCCGTCTCAGCTTCTCTCTCAGGGTATGATCTATCCCGGAATGTCGAAAAGCAGCTTTAGAGAGGTAATGTTATTTAACTTAGATTTAAATGATGATGCATTTCTTTCAGGATGTGTTAGAGAATATTTTAGTGACACACGTCATGAAATAATTTCATCGAGTTCTCGATCAATGTTCTATGTGTTTAAGCAAGTTACGGATCCGGCACCTATTAATAATTGCGATAAAATAGGTAATGGAATTCTTTTTGATTCTTTTAATAGCTATTCAGCTGCAAAAAAGAGCATTGAGCTGCAAAGTCTAGATCGATTTGATATGCCTGAAATGTAGTTATAGCGTACCTTATGGAAAGTATATGTCTCTAATAATTATCAATGCTAAAACAAGCAACAAAAGGACCATCTGTTAATGACGTCGAGCAAGATCCTACTGGAGACATAAAAGAATTTTTGACTGATCGCAATATTTTTGGCTTGTCGTAGCGCTCGACGGGAAGGCTGACATCCTGTGAGAATGTTTTGATTGCCTTAAGCGTACCCGCTCCAAAAAGTCCGTCTACTGCATATGTATAGTAGCTTTGGTCTTTTAATAATGCTTGAATTTCACTGACTATAGCGCGTTCGGCGAGCATAATTGCATTCAAATTTTGGGTCATTAATTGTAGAGATTTATCTATACGCTCATTCATCGAGACCAATACTTCAGAGGCTTGTCTTTTCTTACTTAGGAAATCACCTAAAGCAAATCCTAAAGAAGTATCATGAAAATTTTCGTTGCGAAATTCGTTGATCTGGTGATTATACTCCTTAGATAACTCCGTTAATCGCTCTACACTAGAGCGTAAAGAAGCTGAATCCTGTGCCTCCTCATTGATCGAGTCGAGCTTATCTAAAAGACTATTTGTTGCATCATTAATCAGAGCTGCACGCGTCTCTACATGCAGCCTTTCTTTATCTTGGAAGTATTTTTCGAATTGCGCCATCAGCCCTGAAGCGAGGATTTCCTGCTTAAGTTTTTGTGGTCGAAAAATTGGAGACCAATCGGTATCATAGCCTCCTATACATGCCAAAATCGCACACATTATTAACATTTGAGACACCTTTAAGGTCGTGTTGGCAGAATAAAAGTCTGATCGACAGGCGTTATATATCCCCTGGTTCACTTGAGTAGCTTTAGCTGTCTTTCGGTCATCACATTGATAATCTACACCTGCAGTATTTTGTGATGACGTAAACGGTCCTATTAATCGGTTCCGTCGATCCACATATATCATTTCTGCAGTAGGTTTTTTGAGATCACCGCCAATTACCCATTTATTGAGATAATCTTTGTAAATAATCAAAACCTCATAGTTACTCGCAGCTGGAGGAGCGCTTAGACGTTGACGGGGTAGTTGCGCTAATGACCACAGTTCGCCGTTATAACGAATATTGCTGCTGGTGTCTTGAGCAGCTAGTTCTTGAAGGGGTAGGCATACTACAAAGATGCTGCACGCAAAACGCAACACTCTGCACATTGAGGGAAACATAAATATTACTGATAATTTATGTAAGAGCTTGATCATGTCGCCTCTTTATTGATAGACCACTGATGTCGTAGCAAGCCATTTCTCAAAAGTCTAGCAAACCAATTGGGGTTTTGGTAGCATCAAGAATCTAATACGTATGTTTCGCCATCTTCTTGTTTCAGAATATGCACGCGTTTTATCGCGCCGGGAGTGATTAGGATGAAAAGGAATCGGGCTGAATTGAGCACTATTAGCGTGTCCGCGCTAGATGTTTTTGCCTCTGCACTCGGTGTTTTTATTATTCTCACTAGTGTGTCGCTTCCCTTTATATTTAATACTTCTCAGTCCGCTGCGAAAAACTTGTCCCAGGCTGAGTTAGAGGCGGAAATAAAGTCGATATCAAACCCTGCTGAGGCGGTAGAGCAACTACTTATAGAGATTGTGTCACTTAAAGCTGAAATCGAGGAGTTACAAACATTATCGGGAGCTGAGGCTGAATTTGAGGAAGATATTAATAAAGCATTGGCTTTGCAAATAGAATCGCTAGAACAAACTCTCGAGAGGACAGAAACTACTCTTGAATCTGCTCTGCGGGACCGGAAGACAACGGAGATGATTCCGCCCATTGATATCGTGATAGCGTTTGATACCACTGGGAGTATGCAAGATGAACTGCGATCTCTACAAGGTGGAGTCATCTATTTATCACGTATCCTAATGAAGTGGTCGGAGTCGCCGGCTATTGGAATTATCGAAATACTTGATGAATGTGAGTACGCAAATAGGAAAAAATTCTCTTTGCAAGAGATTAACGCTAAGTCTTTAGGGCAGTTACAGCGATTTGTGCGCTCTATTGGCCAAATAAATACGGGTTGTAATCTTTATAGCTGGGAAGAAGGTACGCACTTTGCGCTGCGAGAAGCCATAGCGTCGAATTGGCGGCCGAATGTTGAAAGAAGGGTGATCATTTTGATGAGTGATTTTCCTCCTTATCCATATGCGATGAGTGAAGTTAATCGATCGATAAAAAGTTTCGCGAGTAAGGATAACCAATCTGTGTCTATCGTGCAGCCGGCGAATGCTGCTGCTACAACTCAGCATGTTACGATCATGAAGAACCTTGCGAACTTAGGTAAGGGAGAGTACATCGATGGGGCTGGTTCAATAGTTGGCGCGATTATTTTAGCACTTTAGGGAGTTCAATATGGCTGTTAAAAAAATTATAACAATTGGCCGCAGCGACGAGTCAGATTATCGAGTAGATAGTGAGTCAGTGTCCAATGAGCACGCTATGCTCATAGTTTCAGATAGTGAGAAGTGCTTGCTCATTGATTGTGCGAGCACTAATGGAACTAGACTACCTTTACAGTCCGGAGCAGATAGGATTTCCCAATCCGAAGTTAGTTTAGATAGTTCAGTCTTTTTTGGAGACCATGAGCGGCGAGTTGACGATATTGTAGCCAGCCAACGATCTGATCGGCCTCCAAAGCATAGAGACGATCTTACTCGCTTTAGAGACCCTGTGGATGGTTCGATTAAGAAAGGGCCTCGGTCATGAACCTCAAATCACTGGAAGAAAGAGATCGTCCGATTTTTTTAGTCATCGGTGCCGCTGCGGCTGCTATCTTCCTTATGCTTGGCTTGGTAATGTTTGATAGTGATTCTCGAACTAGTGCACTTTTATTTGATCTTACCGGAAAGCTAGGAGTGTTCCCTTTTACCGTGCAAGGTTTGATGTGGCTCGTATTTTTTCTCGCACTAGCAGATGCGATTTACATCTATCTTTTTATCGGGAAAGATAAGGCTGGTTTACGCGCACATTTGCTTCCTGAAGAAAAGACAAAGATGATCAGCAATCAAACAGCTAAAAATATATATAGTTCGATCAGCACGGGGCTAGGGACAACTTCTGCGGTATCCTTTTTGGTCGCTAAAACTCTAGATCAATTTTTTGTCTCTAGTTCGTTAAGTCGAGCAAATGAAGTTTTCGATAATTCAGTACGCTTACTTTCTGATCGTAATGACCTAAAACTATCCTTCATCCGCTATGTTGCATGGTTGTTGCCTACTATAGGATTTATCGGGACTGTTATAGGCATTTCCCTTGCCTTGGTGGTGGCTGCAGAACCACCCATGGAGATGAATAGCGTCAGTATGAGAGATTGGATGAGTGCATTAACTGGAGAGCTGGGCTATGCTTTTGATACCACATTACTCGCGTTGGCCCAATCAGCGATAATTGTGTTTGTGCAAAGTCAAGTTCAAGCTCACTCGGAGCGGGTTTTGATAGATTGCGAAGAATACTGCCTGGATAATTTGATTAATAAGTTGCTAGATCCGAGAGATTAGTGATTAAATTTTTCTCTAATCAGTCTGTATAATCTCAACGGTGACCTTTTGCGGGTTACCGCTGACGCTCTTCAGAAAAACCTCTCCATTACTGCGGCCGAAGCTCTTGGCATCCGCTTTTGTAACGGCTAACCCTTTTTCAGTCTTTACTCTAAATGGTTCGTCGGCATGTAGTTTCAGTTCATAGGAACTGTTGGGCTTTTGCATTAATTTCTTTATTTCAGGTAGCACATATATTGGAGTCCACTCAGCGGATTCAATGCCAACTATCCATGATGTTTTCTTTGGTTTTAGTGCCGGTGGCTCAGGCTTAGGGGCCTCGATTACGATTTTAGGCGTCGACGCAACGACCGGCGGTAGCTCTTCTTTAGGTTCGGAAAGGTTATAAACTATTGCTAAAACAAATAACGCCGCTGCGGCAATACCTGCGATAACTGCTGTTTTATCGGTCTCCGTTGTTTTATTACCAGCGGGTGGGGTTTTAACGCTATCGTCTATTTGTCTTTTAGCCGCTTTCTTTGAAGCATCTGCCTTTGTTTTTTTGACTTTGGACGTCGAGGCTGTCGGCTGAAGCCATTCGTCGATTGTCTGCGGCCGATCCTTCGGAATTGGCTCCATCCCCCAATCGATTTGCCGTAAGAAATCACCCGAGTAATCAGATAGTGAATCATCGCCAGCTAATATCTCACTGTTATTGCTTAAGAGTCTTGATGGAGCATCTTGGGGCGGCTGACCCTTAATTATGAAGTAAAAAGTTGCTGCTAACGAATAGATATCTGTGAACGAACCGCAAAGATCATTCCCTCCTTCATCATCCATGTCCTCCTGAGAAGCATACTGCTCGACAGCCGAATAACGAGGTGTGAGTAATGCAACCGTACTTTTTCCCCCGGCAGTTTGCCGTGCGGCACCGAAATCAATAATGACTGGCTCGCTATTGGAGTGACGAACCAAAATGTTAGCAGGTTTTATGTCTCGGTGGTAAAAGTTGGAGTCATGTATTGGCTTTAAAGCTTTCAAACAAAGGCTTTGAAAAATCCCTTCTACTTGATTAGCGCTGGTAATTCGATGCGATGTAGCGAAATCATCTATTTGCATTCCGTCGATAAATTCCATCGCTAAATATGCAGTTTGATGCTCCTTCCAGTACCGCATTATTTTGACTATGAACTCGCTAGAATACTTGTGCTGTATTGCAGCCAGTGTAGTTCCTTCTAATAAGAATTTTTTCAGACCCCAGGAAAATAGGTCATCTGAGCCTGTCATAGCCAAGACATCAAGCGATTTAGGATCGCGTTCGGCCATTCCTTCCGGAAAATATTCTTTTACCGCTACAATAAACTTAAGATGAATATCCTCGCACTTGTAGGTAATGCCAAAGCCTCCTCTACCGAGTGTTTCAATAACACAGTATTGGTGACCTATAATAGTTCCTGGCGGTAATTCGTCTTTCATATCGTCATCTTAACGTTTTTGGTAGGCTAGGGGGTCTATAACGATGAGTGTCGTATTATCCTGTTTCATCGAGCCTTTCTTTTCAATCGCATTTATTAGCTGGCTCGCGATCTCTTTCGGTCCTTTTTTGACGTTAGCTACCATAACAGATTTCACCTCTTCACGAGAAAGTGTATCTAACCCATCAGATGAGACAACCAGGTATTTAGACTCGGCCAGTGAGAATCCTTCGTCGTTTAGATCATATAATTTAATATTATCGCCGGTCAGTGCGCTTCGAAGCTGTGATACCTTTTTTTGGTACTCCGGACTGTCCTCTTTTAGAACACCCGACGCCACGAGCTCGTCTAAAACTGGTCTCATAGAGTGATCTTCGTTCAGAAGGTGAAGTTCATGATTGTAATCGAGAGATAAAAGTGGGCTATCGCCAACGCTTACCCAAAAAGCATTCTCACCTATAATAATTAGTGCTACTAACGTCGTACCCATACCTTCTAGGTCTGTATTTACCTTTAAGCACTCGGCGATATTGAGGTTGGCTGCAGACAGTGAGTCTCTGAGCGTCCTGCCATCGAAAGCTTCGCAGCTCTGGACAACGAGTTTCACTGAATCAATGGCCGTCTGGCTCGCAACTTCACCGCCGGAGTGGCCTCCCATTCCATCGGCAAGAACAAAGCAAGCTGGGATAGGACTATTCTGAGACTCAAAGCCATAACAAATACCATAGCTGTCTTCTTGCTCATCTCTTTTGCCGATTATCTGAATTGCAAAGAAAGGCTCGGTTTTAGTTTGCTTCACCATCGGAGATAGATCTCCTATTCCCAGTCAAAGGTTTCGTCGCAAAGCGCAACAAACCGAAATTTCGTTTGCCCAACCTGAAAAGACATGCCTGACAGTATGTCTAGCCGCTCCAAAACAGGTTGGTCATCGAAATATACGAGAGTTTTTCCGCTACCGGGCAGGAGGTAATATCGTCGATGCTTTGGGTCATACACAACGGAGAAACTTTGCCCTCTAGAAATTTCTTTATCGTCAAAAGGTATCGTAATACGAGGTTCATCACCTCGTCCCACACCATTGTTGCCAATACCTATTGTCAAGACGGTACCTTTTCCTGGGCCAGTTGTAGCTATTAACCAACCAGTCGGTGGGTCACCCATAAGATCTAGTTGGGGTTCGGATTCGGTTGATTTGGCATTTGGCCGATAAATTTGGGTTTTATCACTTTCTGGCTTAGCGGTAGATACTTTCGTCGCTTGTCCAACTATTCGCGTTTTGTCATCGTCTGAGCCCGAAGGCGCCGAAGTTGCTCGCGAAGCTATCTTTTTGAAGTAATCGTCATCTAATCTGCGTGTTTTGTTGTCGTCATCCGAGCCGTTACTCATCTTTTTTCTCCTTAATACATTTATATCTCTTAGTGTATATCAAATTTATCCATCTACATCAATTAGCTAGTTATCGTGAGTGTGCAGGTAGCTATGCAGATTTCGTCACCGAATGAAACTTTAATATATTCGAAAGGCTTAAGCTTTACCCCATTAACGCTGGTCCCATTAGCCGAGCCCAAATCTCTAATAAGACAGATTGTCTTTGTAAGTTTAACTTGAAGATGGGCTCTAGAAATATTCTTATGCGCAATTTTAAAATCCGCAAAATCTAGAGACCTACCAATTATACCGCCCCTATCGCTGTATGGAGCTCTTGCTTCAAACGCGAAGGATACTGGTGCACCTCTCTCATCAAAGCCAGACATACGAAACAATGCCTTTGAAGCCTCAGCTCTGGACTTTCGAGTTAGGTCAGCTGGTCCAGGCTGTAATGGGGGCGGTATCTGTGACGAATCTGAGCGCTGTTTCCGAATATATAAATAGCCACAGCCTAATGCCGCGAGAAAAAATAATAGCCAAATGAGACTCTCGTTTTTGCCTGAAGGAGCCTGCGGTTCCTCGACATCAACGGGAATCTGTGGGGCCTCTGCTTCAACTGGCTCCACCACCTCTAGTTGAGTTTCAGGTGTTGGAGGTTCCTCTAAGCTGCAGATCTCTACAGTGCTAATGCCAACGATTCGGGGACTGAGAAGTTGTAATAATCCATCTGATCCTATTGCAAAAAAGTCAGTGTCATCAACTTCTTCGCGGGCCGATGTGGTGCTTGTATTGATACCAACGACAACGCCACATTCATCTAGAAGTGGCCCGCCACTATTACCTGGGCTTATTTCTGCAGTATGCTGGATAATTGGGTACTTACTGTTGCTGTCAGGAGCTGACCCTTCAAAAACCCGCGAGACAATTCCGCTGGTTAGTGTGGCATCGAAAGCGTCAAATGACTCGCCGAAGGTGCCCATATTCTGAAGCTGTTTGCCAGGATAACCTAGGGCCCAAACACTCGCCCCCTTCTTAGGCTTACCTAATAATAACTGAAGGGGTTTTACGGTCGATGGTTTTTTGGTTTTGAGAATTGCCGCGTCGTGTTCTGGTATAACCCAAATCTTTCGAGCAGGGGTGCCATCTGAGGGCATTGACTTGCCAAAAATATGGATACTATCAATTTTCGAGTCTTCGACTACGTGCGCATTTGTCAAGATATGGCCTTCAATAGTCACAAAAAAACCGGATCCTATGCTAATCAAATCTCCACTCTTATCGTACCCAGCAATAAGGACCGTAGCAGAATCGGCTTCGTCGACCTCTAGTGCCCAAGAGAGTGGGACCCCAAAGATGAGTAATAGGACTCCCGCCCAATGTCTCATCAGAGTTACCTTTGTTGGAATTCGACTGCAAACATAGATATTGCAAGTTCGAGCTCATCTCCATCATGAAGGGCCACGAGCTGCGCAGGCTTAAGTTTAAGACCATTAAGAATAGTGCCATTTGCAGAACCCAGATCTTCCAAATATAGGATCCCATCTTTTTCAGAAAGCCTGACATGTGATCTCGAAAGCTCAGGCGAATCGATCACGAAATCACTATCTGCAGCGCTTCTGCCGATTACCACTCCGCGCGTTCGAGCTATCAGCTCTGCCGGTACTTTAATACCAACAGCGTCGCCTCTAATTAAAACGTCAAAGGACAAAAGAGCGATAACCTCTGGTTCTGCAGTTTCATCTAATTCCAATTCACTCTGTCGCTTGGATCGCCTGAAAAATATAATAATACCTATAACCAGTAACAGACCTAGAGCGAGCCCTCCCATCAGCATCAGTTTTTTCTTTTCCGCTTTTTGCTGCTCTTCTAGCTTCGTTGCCGCTGCAGTCTTTGCTATATTTGATTTACGCAAAGCCTCTTCAGCCGCTAACTTTTCTGCTTCTTCGACAATTTTAGCCTCTTCTGCTAATGATTCTTTCTCGGCCGCTTCTTTATTCGCTAGATCTAATGCTGCTTGCTTTTCATCTAATTCTTCCTTCGATTTCTTTTCGGCTTCAGCGAGAGCTTTCTTTGAAGCTTCCTCTTGTTCGGCTACTTTTTCGCGTGAGATCCTTAACGCTTCCTCTGCAGCTTGTTGCTTGGCTTGTGCCTCGGCTTCCTTCTTAATAGTTTCGGCCTTTACCTTTTCACGCTCTATTACTCTTAGCTCTTCATCAAGTACGCGTTTTTCAATTTCGCTAGGACAAACCGTTTTTGAGTACAATGTCCCGTCAACTCCATCGAGGGCTTTTTTAATTAAGCTTAAGGAAATTGCAGAGGCTACCTTCTCCGGTGCGTCTTGGTCATATATGCCTATAAGCTCGCCACAATTATTGAATACCCCTGAGCCTGTTGGGGAGAGAAGAGTTTTTGACATGCTCATATCTATTAGGCCAGTGCTAAAATTTAATAACGTACCTGAGACTGTATTGCCGGCGTGCCGAACGACGTGGACATTACGCTTACTTTTACCCGTAGCCTTTGACAGGAGTACGGGCGTTAGGCCACCCGTAGGGAAAGAAAGCAGAGCCAAGTGCTCGCTTGCGAAGGTATTTACTACGGTAGCATCCTTACCCTCGATTGAAAGTTTCACTGAAAGCCCAGATACGGATTTCGCAGTTACTAAAAGTAAGTTCGGGGCTACGGCGACAGCGTCTATATCGCGAGCACTACCTAATATACCGGTAGCCTTAACCAATACTACGCTCTTGCTGGCTTCCTTGTTCGAAAAGTCAGAATACCCTGCAGCCAAGCTGGGTATTAGCGAAAACATCAAAAGTGATAATGCTGCGATCGAACGAATTTTCATTTGGTTATACCCTTGGTTTAAAAAACTTCAGTTAATTTTATGCCACGACCAAAACTGTACGCAATGCAGGGTTATGGGCATATTGGTATACAATCTTTGATAATAGCATTGGTTAGCTAAATAAGGCTACTATATGGCTTGCCGGCATAAAGCGTCTACTAGGAAAACGCTATGTTAAGAATTGTCCTCATCTTTTTTATTGTATTCATTTTGCCAGAGGAAGTTCTGGCCAAGGAATTAAAAGCACGCAATGGTGACTACTCTGGCTCTGCTAGGGGGACTGCGCCAATGGGTGAGGGTGTGATGACATTCCATAACGGCGATGTCTACGAGGGGATGTGGCGCGGATGGGAGCCGCATGGTCTTGGCAAATTCACAAGGAGTAATGGGGGATATAGTGAAGGCGAGTGGAAGAAAGGGAAATTTCATGGCTCCGGTGTTAAGGTCACCACTTCAGGCAAGCGCATCGAAGGTGTTTGGAGTAAAGGCCAGCTACATGGGCCCGCGAATGTACTCCTTCCAAACGGTGATCAGTACGAGGGCATTTGGGCACTTGGAAGGCTAATCTTAGATGTCTCTTATGTTTTTGCAAACGGTGATGAGTACCATGGCCCGCTAGAAAACGATACGCCGTCCGGGAGTGGTAATTTGGCAAAACCGGATGGTGATCAATACGTAGGATCGATGTTAAATGGCAAACCGGATGGTTACGGTGAGTATAAAGACTTTCAAACCAAAACTGAGTTCAAAGGCATTTTTAAAGCGGGTGAAAAGCACGGGTCAGGAGTTCTGCTACGGCCAGATGATTCTAAGTGGGAAGGGATTTGGGTCAGCGATAAAGCCGCTGGCATAGGGACTCATACCGATTCCAATGGGGAGACTTACAGCGGGTTATATGGTGAACTAAAACCTGAAGTTATTGCTTTAACAGAAAATATGACCGCTAAAGAAGTTACATCTAAGAGTGCGCCGAGTAAAAATGTTACCCCGAGTTGCAGTGAGTATGCTTTTGATTTGGTAGTCATCAAGGATAGCGCATGGAATGAACTTAATTTTAGTAAGAAAAGTGGAACCAGTTACTGTTTAGAATGAAAATCTTCTTCCAAGCTCTCATTGGCTCTATAGCGGATGTTAGCTCTCATTTTCTACGACGCTGCGAGCGAGCGCTGCGTAGGGCTCATAAAAGATAATTTTGATTAACTAGGAGTTGAGGCCTAAATAATGAGTGTTCAAGCATATGACATCATTGGTGACATTCATGGTCATGCCGATGAGCTAGTCAAACTATTAACTCACTTAGGATATAAGGATTCATCAGGCGGCTATTCTCATGAGTCTAGAAAAGTAATATTTCTGGGTGACTTTATTGATCGGGGTGAGAAGCGGGTTCAGCAGAAACAAGTACTAATGATCGTAATGGATATGGTTCAACACGAAAATGCGTTAGCCGTTATGGGTAACCATGAATTTAATGCGCTGGCGTACCATACAAAATATGAAGGTCATTTCCTGAGGCCCCATACAACTAAAAACAAAAAGCAGCATCAAGCATTTCTCAATGAGTTTCCTGATGACTCTGAGGAAAAGTCGATAGTTCTTGATTTCTTTTATAGCTTACCCCTTTGGTTAGAGATTGATGGCCTGCGCGTTGTGCATGCATGCTGGGACCATGATCACATTCAAACAATGGACTCGCTTTGCCCATCTCACTGCCTAGATCGCTCAGCTCTTATTGAAGCTTCAACCAAAGGCACAAAAGCGTTTAATGCAATCGAAGTACTACTTAAGGGGTTTGAGTGTGAGCTCCCGGCGGGAATTAGCTTTCATGATAAGGATGGAAATCCTAGAACTGCCGTCCGTGTGCAATGGTGGAAGCAAAATGCAAGCAAACTAGCTGAAGTTGTTCTACCTATTGGGCTAAATATTGGTGAAGCAGAAAAACTTCCAATCCCTTCAAATATTCCAATATATGGTAGTAAGGAACCACCATGCTTTATAGGGCATTACTGGCTGAAGGGCGAGCCAAGTCCTCTTACTTCCAACGTAGCGTGTTTGGACTATTCCGTGGCTAAGCAAGGGAAACTTGTGGCTTATCGATGGGATGGGGAGCAAATACTGAGACAGAGTAAGTTTACTTTTGCTGTAGCGCAGTGACGCTTTAACAGTGTAATTAAATAAATATCTCTTTACTCATTATTTACCCTTAACTGCTCTCTTTAAAAAGGACTCCTTAAACTAGATAAGCTTGTAATTGAAGAAATCTTCCATTCTGCATCAGTCTTTTGAAACTCGTAGAAATTCCAAGCACTAGATATCCTATAACCACTGGCATTTTTGTATATTCTTTTGATTGAAAGTACATAGCCACCTACTTTGGGAGAGATAAAGGAAATATCGAAAGCATCTGAGTGGGAATAATCCGGCAATATATGATCTTTTATGAATGAGAAATTATCAATGGCATCAAATCTGTTACTCCAAGTAAGTGACTTGGATTTGAAGTCCATCTGCTCTGCCATAGTATGGAAATCACTTTCTCCGAAAGCAGTCATATACGTATTGTATGTCGTTAAGATAGCCTCAAAATCAACAGGGTCGACATCGAGTGGATAGATTGCCTGAGGTACTTCCGTCGTTTCTAATTTTAAGATGCCTGCTGTTGCACAGATAGAAAATGCGGCATAAATAACTATAAAACCAATAAACTGTATAAAATTCAAAATTTGGTTACCAGATGCATGTAAGATCTAACTCTGACCACATTGATTAAATAGAGTTCATCTGAGGTCCTTTGCTCTCTATTGGCGAGGAGGCGTTAGAAAATTGGTAAATCTAATTCAGTCACGCAGATTAGTAATACTAAGGAATAGCAGGAGTCCCTTCTGACAAAAGGGGGGGGTACCCCCGGGGTAGGGTCGCTGCATCTGAGAATTGGGGTTTTGTTTGATAGAGCCTATACTTATATTAACGAGGTGGCTTGGAAAACCTACTGCCTATTTCCTAGCGGTCAACTTAGCAATAGAGGGAGACAATAATGGGGTATTTGATAACAATTGGATTAGCATGGTTCCCTTGGCTTCTTTTTGATAAGAAAATTTTAGGCAATGATTATGATAACGGCATGCTGTTTTTCAGTGTAGTGGTGTTCCTGGGATGTATGGCTGCTTGGTATGGGCGATTGGCTAATAAGGTAAGTATACCGATTGAAGATGTTTTTGGAAAAATTGGCTTAGGGGTTTTTGGTTTAGCCGTTGTTAATAAAATTTTTGAAATGGCGTCCGGACAATTTTAATTTCCAGTAGAGGGCTAACAAGATAGGGTTATGTGGCTAGCTATAATATTAATTATATCTGTTTTTTTGTCTCCAATCTATACCTATCTCTGGCTCTCTAATCCCTGCATTCATGTGAATTAAGTGTCTGATCCTCTAGAAGTTCCTGAGGACGATCTCATTGAGAGGGGCGGGCTTACGTTTAAGAAATATTCTCGTGAACCTTTTAAGACGTTAGGATTTTTTTGCGATTTTGAATTAAGTTTGCTTTTTAAACTTACAGGACTACACTCTATTGGTATCTTTTTTGGGGTCTTAAAATGTTAAAAACATTACTCGCTGTTGCTCTGGTCGTATTTATAATGCCGGTTAAGGCTGAAACGTACCTAGCTTGTAGCTACGATAAAAAAGCAAAATCTATTCAAAAGTTACTCAAGGGTAAAGCGAAGATAAAAATAAAGAAGATCAATGCAAGGAAAAATACTCCGGAAAGTTTTAAGCGGAAATACTTACTTTTAACATTAAATGACACCCAAAATCCTGGAGAAAAGAGTGTTTGCCAAGTCAGCCTTGGTAAACAAGTTAACGAAATCAAAGAATTAAATTGGGATTGTGACGCCTTTAGTACGACTGATAATTCGTACTACAGATTAATAAAAGAGCAACAAGCTTCTGGGGATGCCTACTTGTCAAGAACGGAAGGTCGCGGAAAAACTGAGAGTACTCTTCAAATTAAGCATTTTGAAGAATTAGAGCGAGACTCATTAATTTTTCTCAGCAGCGATAAGAAATTTATTTATACGGATTATACAGATGCTGAAATAGCCAGACGAACTAAACCAACTGGAACTTGGTCGTTAGATTTTTCGAACAAGATGATATACAAGGACCGCAAAGATTGGGTCGGACCTGAAGAAAAGTGGTTTTGCTCCATTTCAGACTTAGCGACAATAAATAAGATAAAAGATCAATATAATGCACTCACTGTCCCTTTCCTCGTTTTTCAACAGAAAGAACAGTTAGAGGCCCAATCAAGAGTAGAAAAAAATAAAGCGGAACAAACAAAAGCCAATAAGATTTAGAGACCATCCTCATTATCTGCAGAGGTTTCTGAATTACAGTCGTCTAAGTTAACGCCTACGTAATCGAGTACAATAAAACCGCTTTGTTGGTCTACCGCAGTTTGTGACATGGTGATATTTTGAATATTATTAGACGCAAGATTAGCTCTCCAAATGGTTACTGCTTCCCTCTCTTTTTGAAGAAGACCCATCATATAATATTTCGGTTCATTCCAAAGCGAGCCCTGCTCCAGGTACGAGTACAGTTTTTTCTTATATGTTGTTTTGTATTTTTTATCTAGAGCGTCTTGCATAAGATTATACAAAGCGTTCAATTCAGTGCCGTATTTTGAGGTTTGAGTGGTCTCAGATATTGCCCTGATCTTACATATTCCACTCTTAGCACTCACGACGACGACATATGTGTCAAAAAATTTATTTGGAGCAGGTATCCTTTTAACAATATATATATTATTTTTGTGCTTTTCAAACACTACCTCTGGGTAATCGTTAAAAGTCTTTCCTATATCTAAACCAAACGGTCCTGCGAATGCAGCGAGCGGCGCCATGCACAATAACGAGGTCATTAGATATTTCATATTTAGTTTAGCCTTGCGTCTGCTCATGATTTTCGTATCCTGCGCTCAAAATTAAAAAAATTAGTCGTTAATAGCACTTTATTTTAATCATTTATTTAATAGTTATAATATATTCTATAGAAAACTTAAAGTTAAGAACAACAAAATAGATAAATTTGCTCGAGCAAAATTCAAGTTTCCTCTATTCGCCTTAAGCTCCAACTCACTGATTAAGATAAAGTGGAATTCAATTTGAAACAAATAGAACTTTTACCATATGTAATTGATCAAGAGATTGTCGATTACTACCGTTTAGTACTAAACGAACTAAAATTACTTAGGCAAGCAAAGGTAGGGTTTTTGCGGACACTAAAAACATACAGAATAATAAAACCAAACGTTATTAAAGATGCTAGGGAAAAGCCTATGCACGAATTAGAGTTCCGTAGACTACTAAAAAAAGTTGAAACTGCCGTAGAGAAAGTTTGTAATAGCAGTTGGACGAAAAGTTGTGGAATTTGACAGGAAAGGCTCTTGGGTTTGGGTAGGGATTGACCGGACTGGCGGCAAAGACGGTTGGATTAAGAAAAATCAACTATCTAAAACAGACCCAGATGGACTTAAGTATTAACCAGCGCCCCTAGAGTCGACAACAATCTGCATAGGTGGAATCTCGATCTAGCCCTGATTTGACTGCTTGGGGTGTTTGGTTATGATTAGGTAATCAATAGAGGAAATGAGATGAAAAAATTAATTTTAATATTTGTAACTATCGCAATTGCGTCATGCTCAACTGTCGATATCAATACTCCAACCCAAACCACATTTATTGAGGGATCGACTATGTCTGACATAGTGGATAAGTATGGTCCTCCCTTCTCTGTGATGGACACCGAATCTCAAAACAGCATGATTTACTATGTGAGAAAAAGTCGAGACAACGGAATGGTATGGGTTCCAATTGTTAATCTTGTGGCAAGTGGAAACTCACAGCGTGTAGAGCGGTATGAATTACAGTTTGATTCTAGCGATCGTCTATTAGATCAAACTAGTCAATTTGTTACAGGGTTCACATCCGTGTATGCCATGGGACAGAACGAAGGCATGACTGGTGCTGGAGGCAGAAGAGATGAGATTGAGTTTCGAAACTTAGGAAAGTTCTTAGCACAAAGAGGAATATTTTTCGATCAGCGGCGCTGGGCGGGGCAAAATGTGAGTAACAATTACTTCCAAAAATATAAAGACTAGTCAGGAACTAATTGGATTAGCTATGATTAAAGTAATTAACTCCAGCAATCAAGCCTATTGAACTAATATGAGGAGATTTTATGAGTGCAATGTTTAAGACAGTTAAAGTCATTGGATATATGTTTATAGCCCTCACACTTAACTCTAGTGCTTCATGGGCCGATGATACGAAAGGTTCTGAAGACGGGTGCGCAGTCGTTCATGAATTCGCAAAGACAGTCATGGAGGCGAGACAAAAAGGTGTGTCCTTAGTAACGATGATCGGTATTGCGGGTGATGATAGCATGGCGAAGGCTATCGTTATGGGAGCATACGAAAAGCCGCAATATAGTGGCGAAGAATATCGGGCTAAAGAGGCTAGCGAATTTTCAAATGATATTGCCTTGGAGTGCTACAAACAACAAAAGTAAGTTGGTAAAGGGAGAGACGGATGCAACGATTACTTTTACTTACTATTTTGGTGCTAGCGTCAACAAGTGCATTTGCTTACCAGCTTTTACATGTAGGAAAAGTAGATTCTCGACATTGGAATGATGTCTGGAATAACTTTAGTGATTATTCCTTAAATATTTATGCTGGTGGCGATCCGGATGGAACAGAACGAGCAATAGTTATCATAATTGAAAATGCATTTGGTGATGACTATCGGAAAAACTAGAGAATCTTTTGAATAGAGGTAATAATAAAATCAGCCAATCAAAACTAATTTATCAGATGTTAATAGCTAAGAACCCTGAAAATGGACTTTATCTAAATAATTATGGTTGGGTTCAAATGAAATCACATGATTTAACAGGAGCAGAAGAAAGTTTTAATCGCGCTAGTAAATATAGAGAATCAATAGAGCCTGTAGAGTCGCTAGACCAAAACATAGCAGCGTTACATGAATTAGTTTTAAAGTAGATTTAAAGTTAACATCACACATTCTTCGCCATACCAATTCATTCACACTGATTAGTAATACTAGGGTAGAGCCGGAGTCCCTTCTGACAAAAGGGGGGATATCCCCGGGGTAGGGTCGGTGTATCTCGGGTCTAAATAAGAGTCGGTTTACTTTGTTACCCCCCCGTTATTAAATGGATGTGCAGACAGCCCCGTAGTTAGAACACAGCGAGGCATTACCGACGTACAAGGAATGCGAGCACACATGCAGCAATACTTCTATTTAAATGACGGTATCAAACAAGGCCCTTTTACGCTTGAACAGCTTGCTCAGTGGCCTACATCAAGAGAAATTGAGGTTGATACCTTGATTTGGTTTCAAGGCATTAGTGACTGGACCCCTGCGTCTGAGTTAGCTGAATTCCATTCCATACTTGGTATGCCCGCACCCGAAATCGAAACCACGCCGCCTGACCAACAGGATGGGCTCCCGGGCAGATTGTTTGTCAAACGGCAAGCGAACACAGATAATAGTTATTCTAAGGAGCTGGCTTCAGCTGTTGATGATCAAACTGAATCAAGCCGCACTGAGGCACTTGATAAAGATGAGTTCGTCCCACCGCCAATCCCTAGAGACCTAGTAAACCTTAATTTAACTAGAGTAGGGAGCAAATCCATGTGGTCAGCTATAAAAAATGTCTATGAGAAAAGCTTTACGCTTAAAGGCAGGGCAACGCGCTCAGAGTTTTGGGGATTTCAATTATTCTACTACTTAATTTTGTTTGCATTACTAGTTCCCACGATGAGTGGTGTGGTGACACTGGAGGTGCCAATAGCATTATTCGTGATTGGATCTATTCCTGCACTATTTTCATTGCAGATCAGACGAATACATGATCTTGGGTGGAGTGGCTGGTGGTTGTTATTGGCTTTTATTCCGGTCATTGGCGGCACCATTTTGTTAATAATTTATTTATTCCCCTCAGCTTATGGGACCAACAAGTATGATGAAAATGAGTTCCACGAAAATACAAGAACTCCACCAACCTTTTCATCTTCTGATTAATGAGTATCTATCCATTGCATTTTTCAACTAACCGAGCTTTACATTGCATCAGATCTGTAATGAAAGTTGTACTTGGGCTTACTTTAGTTACTCTGCCGATCAACGCTTATTGCACAACACTCACTGAAGACGACATAAAAAAAATCGCAGCGCAGTCCAGTGTTCAGATGAAGGGCGTTGAAATGGGTTTAGGCGTTACTGGTCGACAAGTCATTTCAATGGGCCGCAACCTTGTCTTCCAATATGATGTGCCAGATGACTGGCAGCCTCATCCTAATGCTAGGCGAGATATAATATCCAATTCCAAAAAGACTGGCTCGGCTGAGCGCTGGTTTAACGAAAAAATCGACATATCGTTTGTATATTTTAAGAAGAATTCAGCCCCCGTGATGATCCGTATAGAATCTGGAGAGTACTCGTCTATAAACTTTGATTTAGGTGAGTATATAAGTATAAAAAACCACCCAAAATCGAAAGATATTAATTTTAAAATTAAGCCGCCTAAAGATTGGTTAGTTGAGGAAGGTAATGGTCCCAATGTTGTAAAAAAGTTTACTCATAAAAATAAAACTTTCTCAATTTTAACGAAGGATGGGCCAACTTTTGCTACGAGATCTTTTTATAAAGAGCTGTACTCTGATGATTCAACAGTTAGAGATTTCGCAGAAGGTACTTTGCCTTGTACCCCAGGAAAACTGATTGATTATGATTTAGTCACAGTTGGCTTGCACCCAGCTGTCAAAGTTGAATTTACGTGTGATAAAGAGATGATGGGGATACAAGTAACTTATTTTGCAATCGCTTGGAATATATTTTATGAGGATAAAATGGTTATGTTGATGGGCATGGGGTTCAATGAAGTTGAATTTGAAGAGTTAAAAAAGCTATATTCCATTGTCGCCGTAACAGCCAGCTTTCCTGAGCAATTCAATTAGCTTATGACTCAATATTATTTTATTAAAGATGGTAATAAACAGGGTCCTTTTTCAAAAGAGGAGTTATCTCGTCAGCCGATTTCGTCTAAGACTTTAATTTGGTTCCATCCACTTGATGACTGGACTCGTCTATCAAATCTGCCAGAACTTAGTAATATTGACCGCATGACCGCGAATGAAAAAAAAGAAAAACCGTTTAACGTTTTGACTGCGATGATTGGCCTTTTTATCTTGATCAGTATTGTCCAATTCTGGCCGAGTTCAGGAAGCAATGACTCTGATTCTAAGGATGTTGCTAATAGCTTATCCTCATCTGATCTTTACAGACAGGTATCATCTAGCTCATTTGATTCTGATGTTGATTTTGATATTTATGTCGAAAAATTTTACCGCGATGCTAGATTTATGGGTATTGTCCCAATAAGACCGAAAACAACAATCATAAGATTTTCTCCACTAGATGAAACAGAAGGTCTTGCTCATTTACATGGGGTATCTTTCGGGGTAGATAATGACGAAAAAATTGAGATATATATAAATCCCTCAACATGGAAGACTTTCAATAAACCAATGCGTTATGTGTTGATGTACCATGAGTTAGCGCATGATGTACTTAATTTGAGAGATCTTGGTCAGACAGAATCTAACGAAGAAAAGCTACTGATGTATCCAGCTCTAGCAGATTTTAGAAGCTTCACTATGGATGAATTTATTGAAAGCTATCAAACACTTTTTGCTGAATATACGTTAGAAAACCCTTAGATCCAATTCATTCACGCGTATTAGTAATACTAGGGAATAGCAGGAGTCCCATCTGACAAAAGGGGGGGTACCCCCGGGGTAGGGTCGGCGTATCTGAGAATTGGGATTTTGTTGCAGGGATTACGAACTATCAGTCTAGCCACACCCTTATAGTGGGTAGGTTAATGGGTAAATATTAAGGTCATAAAAAAACCCCTGTAAAAACAGAGGTTTAATTAACATATATGGCGGTGGGATAGTCCGCCTAACACAATTATTTTTAAGTCCTGCTATAAACATAAAATATACTCTAAAGCCCTTGTATAATAGGAATTTAAAGATTTAACGCATTTTACTGTCTTGTCACGTTTTGGTATATACTAAGGTTATATGGTGACCTAAGTGGTGACCCAAAAGGCCGAAGGTGAATAAAGATGGCGGGTATTACAGCAAAAGGTTTAGAGAAATTAATCAGGGAAGGTATTGTCGCTCGCACCCCCATCGGTGGCGGTATTTATCTAACCATTAAACCCGGTGGTTCTGCTAGTTTCGGATACCGTTATCAAATCAAAGGTAAGCGCAGACAAATTGGCCTAGGCGCATACTGCCCGAATACCAACACATTGACTATGGCGCGAACTAATGCGATTGATTTAAAGGCCATGATAAACAAAGGCATTGACCCAATCGAGCAATCAGTACAGGAGCGTAGTAGGGCGCTTGCAGCAGAAAAAGCAAACAAAATAGAGGACGAAAAGAATCAGGCCACGTTTAAAAAAGTAGCTCTTGAGTATATTGAATCCAAAAAGGCTGAATGGAAGAACGTAAAGCACCATCAACAATGGATTAACACTCTAACAACTTACGCCTTTCCGATTATTGGCCATATCCCTGTAGCAGATGTTGAGACAGTTCATGTGCTGGCCATTTTAAAGCCTATTTGGAACACCAAAACAGAAACAGCTACTCGAGTCAGAACACGCTTAGAAGCCGTTTTAAGCTACGCTGAGGCGCATAATTGGCGCAGTGGCGGCAATCCTGCAAGATGGCGAGATCATCTATCAGTAATTCTGCCAAGTCCACAAAAACTGAAAGAGTTAAAACATCATTCAGCACTACCATATGGCGAGTTACCCTCATTCATGGGTATTTTATCTAAAACCGATGGAATGGGAGCGAGGGCGCTTGAATTAACCATTCTCACAGCGACTAGGACGAAGGAATCACTAGGAGCAAGATGGGAGGAATTTGATCTTAATAATCAAGTATGGACTATACCAAAAGAGCGAATGAAAGCAGGGGTGGAGCATCGCATTCCTCTATGTGATCAAGCCATCAATATAATCACCAAAATGGCCGATCACAAAATGAGTGATTATGTGTTCCCCAATCGTTCTAACGGTAAGCCACTATCTAATGCGGGAATGTCTTCAGTATTGAAGCGACTAGAACGCACTGACATTACCGTTCACGGCTTCCGCTCAACCTTTCGTGATTATGTAGCTGAAAAGACAAACACCCCTGGAAGGATAGCAGAGGCTGCGCTAGCGCATAAACTCAAGGACGCTTCAGAGGCTGCCTATCAGCGTGGTGACTTGATTGAGAAACGCGAGATATTAATGCAGCTATGGGGTAATTATTGTTATCCAACTGGAGAGAAAGTCATTCAGATGCCAACAGCTAAAGTTGTTAGTTAATACCCTAGGCAGTACATCGAATTTTCAGTATGTTGCTCTGTCCCAATCCCGAACAATTAGCAACGCCCTGGGAAAAGTCTGACGATTGGTGTCAGTTGGGCCTGGTACTTGGTCCTGACCGCCAACATAGCTAGTCGCCGATCTCCTTTGCCAGATACACTCCAACAGCCTTTGCTGGAAACGGCCCGAAGTGTCCCGGGTGCCATTGTTCAATCCCATCTAACGCGAGAATTTCCCCGATCCGTCG
>Ga0302122_10000493_pt1 | contig 24317 bp, 18 predicted proteins | sample CB21_SCM_MG_FD_203115 | JGI IMG/M metagenome (GOLD analysis project Ga0302122, IMG submission 203115) | Marine microbial communities from Western Arctic Ocean, Canada - CB21_SCM | ecosystem: Environmental > Aquatic > Marine > Oceanic | place: Canada: Western Arctic Ocean | collected 2017-09-28
TTGTCTTCAAGCAAAACCGGTTGGCTTACCCGATGGTGTTAGGGCGGTTCAAAGAAATTTGGCGGCGAAGACGCCGTTTTCCAGCAGCAGGGCATGAAAAGGCAGGCTTTGCCGCTGAAGCCCAAGTCGGGCATCTCATCGAAGCAGGAATCGCAGATACTTGTTGGCGAGTATTTCATGGTCCAAGAATTCCAGCACCAAAAGAAAAAAGATGTCGAGAGGTTGATTTTGTGGTTATCGGGCCTGATGAAGTTTGGATGGTTGAATGTAAACATTGGTCAGGACGAATGGAAATCGTCGATGGTGAAGTGATTCAGCACAGGCGTAATGACCACGGTCAATTAAATCACAAAGATACGTTTGGAATAATCGCTCACAAAGGTGATGTATTGAGAGAATATCATGAGGGTGAGATGCCAACAAGAATCACCTCGTTCGTAGTTTTCTCAAATCAAAACCTCGAAATACCTGGTGAAGTTATGGCCAGAGAGGATTGTTTTCGTCAATCTGACTTATTGGAAATTCTGCCAAGTGAAACAAAAAAAGTTCAGCCTTCAGAGTTATCAAAAGAATCCACATCATTAGTAAAAACTCTAGAAACAGTTGGTTCATGGGATCTTGTTAATCTACATGGGGGAAGAGAATACAATGGCGACTTATTGAGTGTATCAGAGGATAGTGGGGTACTACATGCTGTGTTCAATTCTAGAAATTATTATGATGCTATTAAAATAGAAACCGAACGCTCATGGTTGAAGGGTTTATTCAATCCAAGTTGTGAGGCGATAATGATAAAAGATGGAAAAGAAGTCAAGCGTTGTTCGGTTAATCCATCTGCGAACCTACAGATCAGGAGGGCTGCAAGGTCCCAACCTACAACAGTAGAGTGGCGTCATGTAACTCGTATCGACCTAATGAGCAATCCTGAACATCACAATATGCGAAAGTAATCGTAACTTCAAATGGGACGGCGACTGCCGGCGCCTTATGGCTGAAGAAGCAACCATCCGGATTATTGGTGTTCTTGCTAGTATTCTTGGTGTTGTGGCTTGGGCACCACAACTGAAGAGAGTGTGGATAGATAAGCGCCATGATGGTATTTCATTGCCAACACTGTGGGTCGTTGCTTTGGCATTGACGCTATGGCTCATCTATGGGGTATTGATAGGTGCAAGTGAAATTGTAGTTGGAAATGCTATCGCACTCACGATGATTCTGCTTGTTGTTTTTGGTGTTATGAAAGTAAGGAAACCGGTTCAAAGTTGATATATTTGATTTTATTAGCGTAACTGATGGCCAACTCTGACGACCCACAATCTATGACTGTTGCCGAATTGAAAATACGTTTGAAGGACGCTGGTCTTACCGTAGGGGGTAAAAAGGCTGAATTAATCGCTAGGCTTGAAGAAAGTACTGTACTAACGAAGCCGAAATCACTCCTGCTATCTACTGGTAAAGTTATCAAGTCTACTAAGAAATCTACAGATAGTGAACTAGTGGCTGGTGAACTGCCTTTTTTTCTAGCCATTAAAGAAGGTGGTTTAGGGGCTGTTGAAATCGATAAATGGAAGGCTGCATCTTATGGGATGGCGTTCTTAATGCTCATTATGTTGATTATTGGGCTCAATTCAATGTCGTGGTATAGTGCAAGTATGGAAGAAACTGAAGAGGTTGGTTTTATGGGCCCAATGACAATATCAATGGAAATGAATGTTGGGTTAAGTGATCTCGAAATGAAGGCTGCGATGTTTGGAGTGTTGCAAGCAAGTGAAATGTCCTTGAGTGATTGTGCTGAAGCGGAATCGACGGCGGTTGAGGAAGGGGGAAAGCCGATAAGTTGTGGAACCCTTTCCACTGCTGGAACAATCAACACTATCTGTATAATTCTTTCAATGCTTGCAATTATCATATTGTTAATTTTTTCCACTGGGCGCGGTTTTGGAGTTTTTTCCACTGGTGTACTTGATGAAAAGTCAGAGTTAATTGAAAAGGTAAGTTGGATGGTGGCAGTTATTTCAATCACCTTAGGTAGCCTATTATATGGGATAATTGCTGGTTTTATGACGGATATGGAAGAGCCTTTAGAGGGTGGTCTTGGGGGTATGTGGTGGACTATGTTCTTGCTTTCACTGACCTTTGCAGTAATCGTTTACAATGAAAAGACAATGCAGATATTCTACTCTCTAAAGAGTAAACTTCCATCTAAATAATAGGTGTTATCATCTATTCTAATGAAATTAAATAGTGAATGGTACGCTCATTTGATGAAAGTATCTTTATTTTCTCCTTCTTCCCCATCTTCCTCATCTTCGTCCTCAAATTCTACCTTTCCGCCCTTCCGGTTGCCAACTACGATTGCACCAATACCGCATGCGGCGGTGGTGAGAATTATTGTTGCCAATATCGTTCCAGTACTAGCATCAACGGCTTCTCCGGATTGCAACGCCCCAGACAGTACCCTTGGATCATCATCAGCCACACATTCCCATATTGGTTTGGTTGTTTCATAAGGAGCTGAATTGCCGGCCGTCCAGAAGATGATGATTTCTCGGTGCTGCATCAGTTCGACTGCTGCTGTATCTGGATACCATTTCTTACAGGTAGCCAATGCTCCAATGTTTGCACCAGATGTTCCATCGGGGTCGGTCTTCCATTCAAGGTCATCAACGTCCCAGTGCTGATTCACCTTCCCCCCCCATAGTGCGACTCTTTTTGTGGCATTGGTGGCCATTGCTGGATCTATCAAGACAAGATGCGCATATCCGGATTCTTGAGACGTTTCTTGTGTCCAGGTGTAATCGAATCTATGTACTGTTTCATATCCTTTCATTAATTCATCTGTAAGAACAATCCATACATCAGAACCAGTTCCTTGCACTGATTCAACAGGCCCGACCAATTCCAAGGAAAACTCGTCGCCATTCGGATCCACACAATGTAATCCCACATCATATACTCCTTCACTCAGTCTAGACCTTTGATAATTCAGCGATTCCCATTCTGGTTTGGTTTCCATGGGCACCCCAATTATTTCGACCTGTCCAAGGGTGGTAGTTGTGAACATCGAACATGTTGGGCTTTCGTCGGATAATGGCGGCTCGCAGCCAAGTCCATTGACCGTCATCCCCGCTAGTGTCCCGGGGCATTGGTCGAGATTATTCGTAATTCCATCTCCATCTGAATCCAATTGGTAGGGCGCGCAACCATCAATATCAGCCGCGAAGGCAGGAATAGTTCCTGAACACGAATCACTAGAGTCGTGTACTCCATCGCCATCGGTGTCGAAGGTCATCGTTGCATGGAAGCCTGCTCTGCCTTGATCTGTACCAATGTCATGGTCGCCAAAACTGGCATTGTAGAAATGGTGTCCGACTACGTGAAGAGTTCCATCAGGGCCGAAATCCATAGATGTTCCAACATCTCCATCAAATCTCCAGAGACTGACTGTTCCGCCACCGTTCCTGAACCATGAAAAGTCTCCATTGGGTCCTAAGCGTGCAACATATACGTCCATGCCAATACCCCACGGTCCACCGAAACTCTGTCCATTACCATACTCGATCCAACGACCAAAAGTACCTACGACTAAAACTCCGCCTTCTTCGTCTGTGACTAAATCATTAGCTCCATCATTGGCATCACTTCCAAAGTACCGTTTCCAAATCATGTCTCCATTCTCTGTATATTTGATGACGTATACATCATGTCCATTTCCAGGGTCAACGGAGTCTCCATCGCTGAATTCAAGATAATAACCTTGTCCACTAAAATATACTTCTCCCGTTGCCGTGAGTGCAACTGCAGTTCCATAAAGCCATGAAGCCCCCATTACGGCATCTGTCCAAAGCAACATTCCTGTTGTACCGTCAACTTTAGCAACGAAGGCGCCCGGTCCAGATGTAGATTTGGTGAATGACTTACCCCCTATCTCGATGGTGCGACTGAAATCTCCTGCAATTGCAATATCCCCATTAGCACCAACAGCAACATCTCGTACATTAGTGAAATTTGCATGACTGGATATCCATTCAGTCGTTCCATCTGAGTCCAGTCTAGCAACAAAACCGGTTTCTGATATTCCATAGGGTGCAGTCATAGAGCCAATGACGGTGGGTAAATTGTATGTGAAATAAGTGCCTCCAATAATTATATTGTCCTCAGAATCTACAGCGACACTGTTGCATGCATCAAAATCTCGCCCCCAAAATGATGATCCACTAGATATTTTTTCAATCCATAACAGGGTTCCTGATTGGGTATATTTTGCGACGAAACCATCAGCAAATTTTGTGCTTGAATATTGAACACCGTCTCCAAAATCTGCCGAACCCCAGAAGAAACCGCAGGCAATTACATTGTTTTCACTGTCTATTGCTACTGAACTCACTGTTTCATTTTGATTACCTACAATCAACTGAGACCATAACAAAGTGCCTGAATCATCGTAGTACTGAATGAAACCGTCGTCATAGGTCGAAAGAGTGGTGCCTGTGGCTTCACCGGTGATTGGTTTTGACCAATCTGACATCTGTTGTTTAAAACCACTCGTAGCAATACAACCAGCGCTCCCAACCTCAAGGGTAAAATACCAACTATCTCCATTCTGGCTGCCCGAATCCGCTAGCGTGACTAGAACATCATAACACCCATCTGCCCAGCCTGCATTTCCATTACCGTCATATGCATGGGTGTGTGAAGTAGGCGCCTGTGTTCCCGCCACAAAGGTGTCGTCTCCTAACATTTGATCAACCCCCCCAACACCGTCGGTATCAACAGTCAAGGTTACTCTATATTCTTCGCCAGTTATTAGCCGATCCGCATCTAATGTGAAATCCATATCGTTCTGATGCATCCCTGAAGGAGAATGGTAAATCTCACCCGCATTGATTGTTGTGAAACCATCATGTAGGCACAAAGCGCGGGGGTCTTGGGGAGACCACGAACTAACATGATTAGTATCACAAGTATTGGATGCTTGATAATTGGAACACCAGGCATCGCCTAGATCATCGATGGTGCACACATGTGCTGAACCGACTTGAACTTCAGTCACGGGCCTTCCATCATACGAAATAGTGGAGAATATGTTGTCTGGTCCACCCCAACAACTCAAATTCCCATCGGTACTGATTGCACAGAATCCAATATCTGCTTTGGATTGAAAAATTGATTGAGATGCTCCTGATGTATCGCCTTTATGAAGTACGTTGTGATTAATTGTTTCAGCGTTCGATACAATTGACTTGAAAACACCTGCAGGGGGTGTTGCTGGAGCGCCAAAATGTCCTCGGCCATAGCACTCAATACTCCTATCTATCAATATAGCACAGGCCCTTCTTGTCGAAGCCCCGATGCTGAGATATTTATCTTCATTAAGAGAGGATGCAGGGTCGATGTTTGCTGCTGTAGTCTCACCTGAAGTAATTCCCCAGCATTCAGCGTGTTTGTCTGTGGTGATTGCACAGGTCAACTTATACCCTGTTGAAACTGAACTGAAGTTGTTCCATAATGGAACATCACTGGATTCTCCTGAATTATCAGGGCCCCAGCACTCAATGGTTGAAGTGGATGATACGGCACAGAAATGCTGACCTCCGGCCAAAGAGATGAACGTACCCGAAGTGGGTACTGATTTCGTGGTACTGAATGTGCCTAGGTTCCAACATTCCAATGTGCCTATATCATCTAATGCGCATGCACCTGTATCTCTGTATTCATCGCCACTGGAATCTGAGACTGGGTTTCCCATCCCAAGTTCAACTTCAACATAGTCTCCTTCTTTGTAAACGAATGGAAGGGTATTGTCATCACCCCAACAGGTGATTGAACCATTGGTATGTACTGCACAAGTATCATCATTGTAGGCTCCAAGGTCAACGAATCCATCGAATGAGGGTCCGTCAGACTCCCTGGTCACTCCTCCTATGGCGTAATTTCCACTATCACCAACATCGATTCCTAACGCCTTGTCAACAGACGCTCTATCGATGATAGTGTATGCACTGTCCCAAACTCCTTGTGAGGCTGAGCAACCATTTCCATCTACTGTCGAGCCTTGGGGGGTTGTGTCGCATTGATCGGTGATATCTGGAATCCCGTCTCCATCGGTGTCAACATATGGTGGGTCGGTGGTTATCTCAAAAATACTGCCCGCGGAACTATACCAGTTCTCCGCATCTGACAATGATGCGGTTAGCAGATATTCTCCTTTACCAATACCGGCAATATCGATATTTTCTGTATGGACTGGGCCTGCTGGTACGATGGTGACTGAATCGCCTTGCATCGGAGTTCCATCAGCATTTGCTAATTCCCAATCTAATTGGTATTCTTCTCCAGCCTCGAGGTTCCACCCATAGAGGCCGGTATCTGCACCTCCAAAACCATCGTCAAAAACCTTCATCCCAACATCAGGAGACCATGGAGATTGGCTTGTCACTGAAACTGTTGGGTAGAATGTCGCCATGTGATAGTTATCCACGTAAGCCTGAACTACCCAGTGGTAAACTCCTTTTGGCATTGGGCCTGCATTAAATGCTGCAAATGAGATGTTGTGTGCTGCTGCTTCCCAAGAAAGGCTACCGTTGGCTCCACCCACCCAGTCACTAGTTTGATTCCAAACTAATTCATATGTTGAGCCTGTGCTAAGATTCCATAGGTCGAGTGTTGCTGAGATTCGGCCATCCCCTACATCGCTGATGTTGAATGATGCTCCAGGTGGTCCGATTGGGATGCTCTCCATGGTGAACGTGTCATTCCACTCTGCAACAAGTCCTCCATTTGTGATATCCTCCACTGTTAGATTGACTTGATATTCTCCTGGGATGAGTTGTTCAAAGGATGATTCTTGGTTCCAGGCTGGTGATATTGCATTGAACTCATGCGTTTCTGATAATGATATGATGGCAAATGTGGTGTCTTCGACTGTGATATCAACCTTGTATTCATCACCACTGGTAAGGTTCCATACAAGAGCCCTTACTTCCATCTCTCCGAAGTCCGCATCTTCAATGTGAGCGCTGGCCTCAGGGGTGCCGGCCATCACTGCAGTGAAACAATCCCATGCATCTGCTACTTCGTCACCATCAAGAGATAAGATGACCTCAAGACAATGGTAGTCGTCAGCTAGTCCTGTGAAAGAATTGGAACGTATGGTTGAAAGTTGGCCTGTCAAATCTTCAGAGCCTGAATCGGCAATGCTTTCTTCATTTCCCGCAAGTAGTTCCCAATAAAGTGTATAAGTCTCCACTCCTGCAAGATTGTCGATATCGATAATGGCTTCTGCCGTTCCATCGTCCCAACCCCATATCTCTACTGATAACTCGGGGCCGCCTATCCCAACTTCTGGATAGATGGTTAGGCAAGTAGAAGATGAATCAATGGTGTCTGAGCCCGATGTTAAAGTTGCATTCAAGCAATAGGTCTCATAATCTACTAAGGATGCTGTATTGATGGGAATCGTTGCGTTGGATACGCCCGTCGAAAGAGTTTGTAAACCTTCAGTGACTGTTGTGTCGACACTATCTGCTTCAACCGACCAAGCCAACGAATAAGATGCAGTATTGTCGAGTCCTTCGGCTTGCACCCAACCGGATGCTTCGCCTTCATTAGTTTGTTCAAAAGAATCGGTCAGTGTTCCGGTTACTGCTCTTGCAGAAGTTTTTTCTTCAACGATCTTTTCTATTTCTGTTGGTGCTTCGATCATTTGTATCATTGGCATCAATACCATCAAAGCGGTCAATATTAGGGCGGTCTTTCGATACGTGTTTGGATTAGACATGATTCGACAGAACTGGGTCTCCATTTAACATAGTAGCCGACAATTAAAGAATCAAAATATTTATTTCTTCAATAAAAAATCGAAACTAATTACTGGTTGTTGGCCGCTTCTTCAGACTGCGCTGTGATGAACTCTACGCTACTGTCCCTGTCGATATGCGGTATCGACAAAGTCGATGAGTCATCCATCATTATGTGAATCGGACAAGAGCAAATTGGAGCAAGATAATCCTCTCCTGTGCTGGTCATCACCAGCTTAATACCATGCCCTGCTGGTAAAATCGCATCTATCCCTTGGAATTCCATCATCATTACAATCTCTTGTCCTGAGATAACTGTTTGTGGTTCATATCCACCAGCATGATAGCGCAGATCCATTGTTGCATGACCCAGCCTCATACCTGTTTCAGCATCTTGCATCTCAACGAAGATTTGGCCTCCGTCACCACTTGCATGTACTGTCATGTGTAGTGTTGTTAAACCTGAAATGTGGGTGTCGTTTTCAAAACCTGGACAATCGATTTCCACTGTACCTGTATTTCCAATATTACCAATGGTTGGAGCGCCCCCTACTGTTTCACCTTGGGAATTACACTCATCGAATGTTATGTCTGTCCATTCCTGATCTTGAGGTGGCCAAGATTCTTCGACTCTCCATTGTCCATCATTGCGCTGTATTTGGGCATGAAGGTCGGGTTTTGGACCTACTCCTTTGAGATAGTATTCGAACCATTCAAAGAGGTCTTGAGCCCAGTCCCACCTAGTCATGTTGTGGATGGCTTCACCTCCATATCCGCTGTCCTGCGCATTGTGTTTTGTCCATTGGTCAGGATAGTTATGTTCCCATTGACCTAGCATGCCTCTGACTTCATAGCCTGCGTCGATGTAATCCTGATACCAGTTATGTCCTGTTGGCCCTCCGAATACCTGGTGGGGGTCCACGTTCCAATCCTGCATTCCCTGGACCCAGTAGACTGATCCGTTCCAGTTTTCAAAGGCCTTGTCGATATGGCTTCTTTCTTGGTAATAGTTATCCATGTATGGGTCAAGTTCTCCAGCCCCATATGTAACTGGGCCCGCAAATAATCCCTCGACAATGTCTGGGCAAACATTGTCAAAATCATCTGCATCATAGTCTACTGTGCTTGAAAAATAATTCATGTGCATTACTTGGCTTCTTGCTTCGGCGCTACCGTTTTTGTAAAGTAAGGGATGAAGAGCAGTTGTTCCCGATATTGGTACGATTGTTTTGAGGTGTTCACTTCCAAGTGCTGCTGCTTCCCATTGGGTTGCGCCTTCGTATGATTTACCGTAAAGACCGACGTTTCCGTTGCTCCATTCTTGTTGCCCTAGCCATTCTACTGCATTGTGAATTCCGAGCCCTTCACCAGCCCCCCGATAATCGAAGCAGCCACTAGATAGTTCAGTTCCAAATACAGATACTTGAGCGAATGCATAGCCATGAGGGATGAAGTTTTCAAAAATAAATTCCCCTCTTCCTGCCCCTACAACGCTGGTGTCTCCCGATTCTGAGCCTGGTTGTCCAAATGAGAAGTATGGGCTAATTACTGCGATAACTGGTACTTTTTCGCCTTCTTCAGTATTACTTGGGAGCCAATATGAAAGGTGAACTTCAGAACTATCTGGGCCGTTTTCCCAAATTGAACTTGTATCGACTGTGATGTAAGCATCTTGGACTTCTAGAGCATGGTGTGGTCCTTCTTCCAAAGTATATGAGAAGGTGTGATTCCATTTCCAGTCCTCAGTATAGCGTTCTTCTAGTGGTGGGTAAAACACTTCTCCGTCTTCTTGATTGGTTGTTTCTTCACTGCTAAAACAACCAGATAATGGAGTTAGAATGAGGAGGAGGACCAATGCGATGGGTGCGGCGCGTCCTGCCATGCTCATTGCTCCGCGCCTATCTTTGAAGAACCGCTCGCTTCTGGGAATGAAGTTTTTGTGAGTGTTTCAGACTCTTTCCAGAATTCGTTTGCTATATTTTGATTAATTGCTTTTTTATTTATTGTTGCTTTTTTGGGATAACCAACCGCCTCCATAATTCCCCTTGGACCCCAATATGGATATTCGGTCGCTTCAGGGTCTGTAGCTGCTCTTAATGCTGGTAATGCGCCTTTTTTAGGTGCTTGAGTAAAGGTGAAAGCAAGGTTTCCAAGAGGAAAATAACGGCCGAGCTTTGTCCTGCTCATTCCAGGATGTGCTGCTAAAGAGCGTGTTGTTGAATTTCTTGCCTGTAATTTCCTATCGAGGTTGATGGCGAACATAAGATTTGCAAGTTTGCTTTGGGCATAAGCTTTCCAGCGGCTGTATTTTTTTTCTTTCCAATTTAGGTCGTCTAAGTTTATTTTACCTGATTTATGAGCCATGCTAGATAGTGAAACTACTCTGGAGTTTTCTGTTTTTTCAAGGAGTGATAGAAGTTGATTAGTCAGTGCAAAATGGCCGAGGTGATTGATGCCAATTTGATATTCAAAACCATCTTCAGTTTCCCATTTTGGGGTCATCATAACGCCTGCGTTATTGATTAGAATATCGAGCCTGTCGTGTTTTTGGTGGAACTTTTCACTGAATCCTTTAACTGATTTTAATGAGGCTAGGTCTAATATTTCGATGTCTATTTTTGCATCTGGTTGATGGTTGATGATTTTTTCTTGGGCTAATTTGGCGCGCTCTTCACTTCTACAAGCCATGATGATTCTGGCGCCTTTTTGAGCAAGGTGTTTTGCCATCCAAAAGCCAATTCCTGAATTGGCCCCTGTAATGATGATTACACGACCGGATTGGTCTGGGATGTTGGCGGCACTCCACTTCATAGATTGCGCTGGGGCTGATATGAAAAGAACCTGTGCCAAGCGTCATGAGGTAATTGCTGTTGGAAAGGATATGGTTGGCCGTGTTTTGGTGACTGGTGGTGGTGGCTTTCTAGGTAGTCATGTCGTCAAACAGTTGCTTGAGATGGGCCGCCACGTTCGAACTACTGCTCGGGATCCTAAAACTGCTGAATTTTTGAAGGGGTTTGGGAATGTTGAAATTGTAAAGATGGATTTATTGGATTTAGATTCTGTAAAGGCCGCTGTTGTAGGTTGTGAAGAGGTGATTCATTGTGCTGCTCCCCTTTACATTAATGCTAAAAATACTCAAAGTGATGTTGTAGACCCGTCTATTAATGGTACAAAAAATCTAGTTGAAGCCTTAACAAATAGTAATGTAAAGAAAATTGTGCACACTTCTTCAGTTGCTGCGATTCGTTCGACAAATTTTCAAGATGGAAGGGTGTTTACTACCGCCGATTGGTGTGATGATGCTACCTTGAAAACAAATCCCTACGGGCTTGCAAAGGCTGGTGCAGAGAAGGTAATGCGTGAATGGATTAAAGGGTCTGATATTCGATTGATTACAATTCACCCTTCCATCTTATTTGGAAAAACATTACATCCCCGTCATCTTGAAGGTTCTATGTCTTACATGAAACACTTCCTTGCAGGTCCTCCTTTTGTCTTGAATATTCACATTAATTTCGTCGATGTGGAAGATACTGCGCGCGCCCATGTTGCTGCATTAGAGAAGGGGGTTGATGGTGGCCGTTACTTGATTCATTCAGGTGGGATGTGGATGCAGGAAATTGGAAATCATCTTGCTAAAGTAATCCCTGAAAGAAAGTGGGCTAAGCGTCGGCTGCCAAATGTTTTTGCATACTTTTTCGCCATTATTCATCCAAAACTCAGCCTTAGAATGTTGAAATATAATCTCGGAAGAAGGGTTGATTATGATGCCTCTGCACAATTTGATTTGATTCAAAATATAAGGCCTGTGGAAGAAATTATTGAAGAAACGATGCGTGGGCTTCTATCGTAAAGTTGACACGGCGACTCCTTGAGGGGGGTTAGATGAGTGCTGAAGTTTGGGGGCCACGGTGGGATTCTGCCGACGGCCTTGCTAAGCGCTGGATGGAGGCGTGCGTTGCTAAACAGAGCCTCGTTGTCTTGGCTGCAGACCGCTATACAATGGATGGGTTGACATCATTATTGAGTGAAGTTAGTGAATCTGTTGTGGCTCTGAAAACTCATGTTGATTTGGTGGTTGATTGGACCGCGCAGGCTTGGGCTGAATTCTGTGATGTGGCTCATTCCCATGGGATGTTGATTTTTGAAGATCGGAAGTTCGCTGATATCGGTAAAATTTCCCGTGATCAAATGGGTGGGGTTTACGATATTCGCTCATGGTCTGATTTGGTGACTGCTCATCTGATTAGTGGACCAGATATTGTCACTGGATTGCAAGCAGGTTGGAACGATGTCAACCGCAAAGGTGGAGTTTTGTTATTAGCTCAGATGAGCAGTCGTGGTAATCTTCTCGATGAGAGTTACACTGACACTGTTGTTGCTGCTGGAAAAGAGAATGATGGTGTGTTTGGATTCATCGGTAATGGTAGCCAGCCAGAAGGGTTGCGAGAACTCCGAAAACAGGCTGGAAGTAAAATGATATGGACCCCTGGTGTCAACCTAGCAATCGGAGATGGCGAGATGGGCCAACGGTATGGCGACCCTTATGAGGCTGTATTGGCAGGTTCTGACGGAATCATTGTCGGCAGTGGTATTCATCGTGCAAACGACCCTTCGCATGCTGCCCTTGCCTATGCAGATGCTTCTTGGAGAGGCCTGTTGGAGAGAAATTGATGTCTGCCTTATCTTGGGTTTTAACCGCTCTTGGGGTTTGGGTTTTGGGCTGGCTATCTCTGCGCCATTGGAAAAAAATGGCGATATTAGATGCTCGGCTTACGGGTGGGGATGTCGCATTATTACAAGAATCGAATGTTGAGGTGGAAGAGGTGATTCGCGCTCCACAAGGAAGTCAATTACATCATCAGCAAATGTTAGTCGTTGTAGACAAACAACAATAATCTATTCGAAAATTCGTAAAGTCCATAGTCATTAGAAAGGAAATACTACCCAACCAACTAAAACTAAGATTGTAATGACTGGTAGCCACCATAATTTACTTCGCTTTTTCTTCTTGTTTGCTACTGGGTTGATTGCTAACATTGGTACTACTCCTTCAGTACCAACTATTGGAGGAGGTAAATCGATTGCTGGGAGGGGGGGGAGAATAAGCAGCGGGGCTCCGTCTGATTCAATTGATACTTCAATAACATCTTCATCTTTCATCGGATGTAATTCGTCGAGGTCTTCAAGACCCGGTGCTTCAGGAATATCACCAAGGATTGTTTCCCACTTTTCTTCGAGAGCAGTGTCTGTGATTGGCTTCTCTAACCATGCAACTGCACCAGCGGAGTGGGTTGCATCTTCTGCGGTTTTACTCAATCTACGCGGAGCCAAAAATACTATTCTACAGTCTCCACCATGTTCTCTCATTTCTAGGGCTGCTACGTGGCCATCAAGAGTTGGAATATCTAATGAAATCATTACTAGTTCAGGTTCATGGCGAATATACTCATCAACAGCCTTATCGCCATCTATGCATTCTATGACATTGAATTCTCGTTGTCTGAAGATTTGCTTCAAACGCATTGTCGTCATTTGATTATTATCAACAATTAACACAGTCGGTGCTAGAGGGTCATCGACCTCGCTAACACGGCTCATATTATGCTCTCAACCCCTTTGAGGTCAAGAAGCGTTCGCAGTTTGGGACTCATTCTTCCTCGTTATCGCTGGCCATCACTTCCGCCGGGCCATCTCTAGGGTTTGCAAATGCTTCTTTGATAATTTCACTTTCCTTTTCAGCTTCTTCTTGTTGACGTTTTATTTCTGGAGCTCTGACAAATTGCATTTGTAATTCTGAAATTACACCGCGTAACATCTGTTCTTCTGTGGAATGAAGGTTGCCTGCAGTTTTATCTTGAAGGGTTGTTAAGATATCAATCGACTCTTTTGCTTCTATCGGATTCCATCTCGCTACGCCTTCATGGTCAGCAATGTAACCCATGTTCACTAGGGCTGAACGTTGAAACATATGAATGACTGTAAATAAACGGGCGCTGCCTTCGTCTGTGAATAGATCTTCTTCGGACATGAGATGTCGCATGCAGCCTTCTTTGATGAACCTGTTCAAGCCCAAAGTTGGTCAAGTAACCACTCTGGATCGAATTGCATTAAGTCGTCATATTCTTGGCCAATGCCTGCAAGAACGATTGGGCGAGAAGTAGAGAAGGCAATTGAAAGACCGGCGCCACCTTTGGCATCCGTATCCATTTTTGTGAGAACCGCGCCATCGAAGTTGAGGATTTTTTGGAATTGAACGGCTTGTTCTACCGCATCATTTCCCGCCAATGCATCTCCAACAAAGAGTACTAAGTGTGGTTGGCATACTCTGTGTACTTTGTTTAATTCGTTCATTAAATTGGTCTTATTCTGCATTCTACCTGCAGTATCAACTAACACAACATCAGCACCTTTTGCTTTGGCGCTTTCAACAGCATCGCGTGCAATTGCGGCTGCATCACCACCCCGTTGGCTAGATATGCACTTTATTCCAATTCTATCACAATGAGTTTCCAATTGTTCAATTGCACCAGCACGGAAAGTGTCTGCTGCTGCTGCGATAACTGTCCTACCTTCTTTCTTTAATCGGTAAGCAATTTTTGCCGTAGTAGTTGTTTTTCCTGTTCCATTGACGCCCACTAACATGATGACTACAGGGGTGTCTCCTGCTTCTATCATGCCATCCACTGTAGAGTTGAAGTCCCAATATTCTGCTTCTAATAGTGTATGAAGGGCGCGTTTTAAACTGGCTTCGACTACCTTTGCTAAGTTTGCCCCTTTGCGTAATTGACTGCCTACCAATTCTTTTCGTAGTGCTGCCAAAACTTCAGCAACTGCATCGCTGCTCATATCGGCCTCGAGTAGAGCCCACTCGAGTTCCTCAACCAACTCATCTAATGCACCACCTGCTTTGATTGTTCTACCACCGCTCTCAACAACTCCTCCCCCAAGGTCAATCTTGATGTCTCGGCCTTCTTCGGTTTCGACACTCTTTTCCCCAGAAGATCCCTTTGGAGCGGCTTTCACTGCGACTAATTGTCTACCTGTAGTTGAACGCATCATATGTAAGTCGACTTTGGAACCTTTTACGCGACCTACCTCTTTCAGGCCTCGCTTCTTGGCTTCCTTAGCGGTCTTTTTTGACTGTTTTTCTTCAGATTTCTTTGTTGATTCTAGCCTCTTACGTTCTTTTTTTGACATTCCAATGGGGGTTGGAGTTTCGTTAAGTTCGTCATCCCACTCATCCCATTCCTCTTCTTCAACAGCGGCTACTTCTTGGATTTCTTCAATATCATCCCATTCTTCCTCAACGACTTCTTCATTGGTAGATATTGCCACCTTTGTTTCTTCTGAATCTGAAGGGGTTGAAAGAGCATCCATATCTGTATCATCAACAACTTCCTGAAGGCGTTTCTTGAATCTATCAAATAATCCCACCTTTTCACCTCAGTCATCTAGGGTCAATTCACTACCAAAACCCTTTCTCCGACGAGTTTTTTGTGGTTTTGGCTGCTCATCTTCGACGATTGGAACTTCTTCGAAGGTTTCTGATGGGGTGGATTTTTGAAATGTTTTTGCTAATTCTTGGATTCTTTCTTCAGTAGCAAGTTTTTGTTCGTTGATTTCAACAATGACTTCCATTAAATCTTGTTGCCTTGAATGTATTATCTCAATTGCTGATTCTATACTTCTCTCACCGAAAATATTTGAGCCAAGGTCAACAACCACTTTATCTGTTCCAGATGAAGGAAAGTGAACCCCTGAACCAAGTGGGACCATTTTTACCCCTTGTTGATGTAAAGCCAACAAACTTTGCTCAGTTTCTTCATGCTCTTGCTTGACTGTCAATAATTGAGTTAGTTGTTCTTCTACCTGTTGTAAGCGCTGACGGTTAACCTCGACCAAACGGGCGATTTTTTGCAACTCGGCTTTATCACTCATCTTAGACACCATCTCGCACTACTGCGGGTGTCATCAACCCACCGCGAATTCATTCTTCTTCAACAACTGCTGGACCTGCGGCTGCAATCTCCTCACGGAAGTGATTGATTACAAGTGGGTCCTTAGAGGTGTTTGGCTCGATTGCTTCACAAGAATCGATGTTGATTTGGCGGCGGTTAATGCGATGCTTACTGCCAAAAATCGAAAGAACACGGTGCATTGCATCATCTGAATCTGATGCTACAACGTCTTTACTGAAATTTTGCTTTTGGCGGCCGAACGGGGCGACTCCCTTTACTCTGAATGCCTGCATGAAGCCGGCCACCTGCGAATCGCCCTTAAACGCGCTGGCGCGGCTAAAGTCAACCCTTGAAGGGGTTGGTTTGACGTGTAAGGGGCTACTCCGTGCCACTGTAATGTTCCAGAACAAAGCATTTCTGCTCACCGCGATGATGGTGATAGTGCCCTTTGTAGGGGCTTTTTCGGTGCCAATAGCTCCGGTTGAAAAATATGAAACTATTCTATATTCTGAAGAAATTTGGACCGCGGAGTCATGGGCTTCAGTACGGAATGAAGGTTTTGAACCATTAAGACTTCTTTCGCCAAATGAGTTACTTGCGTGGGGAAGTAAAGGAGAACCTGTGGGGGATGCTGAATGGCATGGGGGAATCAATGTAATAGAACCAAATGGCCCTGTTAGAATTCTCTTAGAACCCCGCCTACCTAATTCTGCAGTATATACAATTTTATCAACTTTAAATTCATATGAAATAGAATACCAACCAAGTCCAAACTCCCCTTTGCCGATGCGGATACTGACAGAATGGTATGGGGTCGAACCGCTTTTGGAAATACCTGGTATTCTATGGGTTGAACCAATTCTAGAAACTAAAGCACGAAATGAAGTTGCGGGAGGGATAATGACAGAAGGCCTGCTTAATTCTACAACTGCATGGAATTTGGGATTAAATGGTAGTAATGTTGTCATTGCCTATGCGGATACAGGTATCGACCGAGATCATGCCTGTTTTAGAAATCAAACATCTTCTTTAGAAAATGCAACTGGAATTCCTAGTCAAGATCACCGTAAAATCATCTTGCTCAACGAAACACTGGATGACTGGGATGACCCAAGCCACAGTGATGGAAGACACGGAACCCATATTGGGGGAAGTTTGGCTTGTTCTTTTGTTGATGGGACGAATGCAAGTGAAGGGACATCCTTGTCTTATGCAGCAAAACTCGTAGTTCAAGATATTGTTAACGAGGATGGATGGGTTCCACCTGATGTTGATTGGTTATTGTGGGAGGCGCTGACACAAGGCGCGGTTATTCATTCAGATTCATGGGGGGATGATACCACACAATATACTGCTAGAACTTACGACTTCGATGCGTGGTCGTCCGAAGTACCTTGGTCGGTTGCTTTCATTGCCCCTGGAAATAATGGTGCACAAATGATGGAGCCTGCAAATGCTCGTTCTGTAGTCGCGGTTGGCGTTTCAACAAAATCTGAAGAGCCAGGACTCTACCAGTGGTCATCAGTAGGAGAAGCACACGATGGTAGAAGGGGAATCCATATTACAACCCCTGGGGTGGGAATAGTTTCAGCCAAGGCAGATGGAATCCATGACTCTATGAATAATGGAACAAGAAGTAGTACTGGGTCCTCAATGGCGACGCCGATAGCTGCTTCATTCACCGCAATTCTTCAACAATTAGTGGAAGAAGGATATTTCTCAAATGACACAGGATTTACACCCAGCGGGCCGCTTCTTCGAGCATTGCTTGCTTTGGCAGCAGAACCAATACCAAACCTAGTACACAACCAAGGTACAACAGGAATGGGCCCAGATAATATTCAGGGGTGGGGAAGGGCCAACCTCTCAAGGCTGATTAATTTCACAAACCTCTCAAACAGCAGCATCTGGATTCATGATTCTTACCAGATTGAAGATTGGCAACAGCATGTAGAAGACAGGGTGTGGGCTGCTGAAATAGATGCAAAACCCCTCGACAGGGTTGTACAAAGTGGGTGGGATGGAAGTGGTGCAATGGGGCCATTCCTAAAAACTGGAGAATCTCATTCTTGGAATCTATCCGTGTCGGGTGAACAAATAGAAGTTCGGCTTTCGTGGTCACCTAGGCCTGAGCCAGCACAAATTGATGATCTACAATTAAGATTGGAATTCCCTGATGGGAGTATTGCATATGGGGATGATTTCGACATATTTGGAAATACTAATCTACACCAAAGCCAGCAAGAAATGGTACCTGTCAATGAAACTACTGTTGGTATCAGGTTACCTGCTTCAGTAGTTGCAAATTTTGAATCGGTTAATATTACAGTAGAGGGGCGCTTCGTCAACATTGGAAATCAATCAGATATGTTAGGGATTGATGGTGATAAAATTGGCTTTTCATTGGCCGTTAAGGGTATGAAAGAGCATTTTCTGCCTGATATTGCAGAAGTCGTTGACCCGTTTGAAGGAATGGAGAGAACACCTTGGTCGGAACTAAATGAATCCTATTGGGGGCTTGAAAATTCAATTGATGGTCCTTATCTGGCAAATATACCTGAAAACTGGCAAACGAGTTTTTCCAACTTTTCATTTAATGGATACATCCATTTGTCTAATTATTTTAATTTGAGTATGCTGAATGTTTCTGCTCTTAGATTGGATGTTAATGGAAATCACTCACCGGATGGATTTCAATTTAGGTTGTTTAATGAATCAATGTGGGGTGATAATAATTCCTCGACAATATGGATTGGGGATGTATCTTGGTGGGGTGGTGGTGAATATAATTATTCCAATTCTTCGATTGTTCCATTCTCCTGGGAGTTTTTTGGTTTCTATGGAAATTTTTCTATTGATGTTATAGTTGAAATTGACAACAATAGTTATTGGTATGAAATTCCCTTCACTGTTAATGAAAGGGAAAGGGGGGATGTTTTGTGGTTTAATATTTCAGATTCCGAACAGCATTTTTTTGATGAAAGTGTTTTGGGTGGAGGTGTAATAGAAATTGATGCTAATAGCTCACCTGGTAGTCATTTAATTGAATACGATCCTACAAAAATTTACACCATTGAAATTGGTTATGGAAATATAGAAAATAATATTATTTTACGGAATGGTTTATTATTTCCATTATTAGTCTGTGATTCTACAATTAATTATTCTCATATTGAAAATGCAACTTTCATTAACACTTCTTATTCTTTCAATTATACAGGTAAATTAATTGATGCAAGTTTTTCCTCATGTTATAGTGGTTTAAATCTAAATATTATTCTAAAAGAAATTAACCTTGATTTACTACCTAATGGAGTAAAAGAGTGGAGTAATGAAAATAAATGGGATTATGATGTTAACATCATCGAAGTTTGGCCAATTGAACATCGTTGGTTCGACGAACAAGGAATTGTTGAAAACGCCCCTGAAAACCTAACTTGTTATCTACAATCAATTCGCTATGACGTCGTAGTTTCTTCAACAGAATGTGGGCCTGGAAATATTCATGCCCACCCCCAATCATCGACTCCAAGATTAAATTTAACTTGGTTTGAAAGGGGGGTTGAGTTTTATTATGTAGAGGATGGGTATGGTAGTACTGAATCTTCATATTCCTTATATAAATTGGAAGATGTTAAAATTGAATCATTTGATTGGGATGGAAAAACATATTTGAAATGGGATAATCCATTGAACTTAGAACGTCCCGCCTGGCCAATTCTGATAAAATCCAGTTATGGGACTGAAGTGAAGTTTCTCGAGCCGATGGATGAATTTGAACTTTCAAAATACTGTGGAGAGGATGTTTGGTTATGGTGGCACAACAAAATGTCCTATACTGGCCTATCTGATATCGACACTTGGATAATAGAGGTTGGAGTGCATGAAATGCCTGAGTCTGGGTTCTTAAAATATGGATTCAACTTCACAGAAAGTTGGGTGATTTTGGAAATTTCAGAAAAATACCTTAATGATGGATATTTGAATACAAGTGTGAGAATGGAAAACCCAGGTAATGGGATGATAATTGAGTTTAATTTCAAAACTTATGAAGCACACTCTTATCCAATAAATGAACAGAAGTTGGAGAGGAATGTTCGTTGCTCTGTTGAAGAGTTTGAAGGGTTTGAAGCTTACAACACTGGTGCTGCAATAACAGTGGGTGGTATTTCTGCAATTGTTTTGGTTATTGGCGTCACAGTTTGGAGGCGTCGCCGAATTGATGTAATAATGGGTGTTCCGGAACCATTCGTTGAAGATGGTGATTTGGCTGCAATTGTTTCCACTATTGAAGTGGATTCCTCCAATTAGCGCGACTCAACCTTGAAGACCACTTCGGCGGTGGGAGGGACACGCCGCGGCGACGCGAGGTACTAAAATGGCAGAAAGACTCTACTTAGGAATAGACCTTGGGACATACCAGTCCACAATTGCTTCAAGCGCTGGTATAATGAACACTATTGAAACCGTGGTAGGAAAACCAAAGGATCCTGTGGCTCGAAATATGCTGGGAAGGGATGTTTTATTCGGTGCAGATGCACTATCTAAGAAGTTGGCTTGTAATATCTACCGCCCAATGGCTGCAGGTGTTGCTCAAGATGATGAGGCAAACTTAGCTGCTGCAAAAGCATTCGTCACTCACTTGATTGAGTCTGTTGATCCAGAAGAGTTTGATGAAGTGTACGGAGTTATTTGCAGTCCTTCTCACATCACCTTCACTGACAAGTCAAACCTTGTCGCAACCCTACGTGGTCAAGTCAATGCGATTATGGTAGTTAGCGAGCCGTTCGCTACTGGTTTTGATCAAGATCAATACATGGGTTCAATTGTTGTAGATATTGGTGCAGGAACTACTGATATTGCTCGTTTGTATGGTACTTTCCCTAACGAAGGTGATGAGGATACTGTTTTTGAGGCAGGAGACTGGCTTGATGGAATAATTATGGATTTAGTCGCAAAGAAATACACTGGGGCACAGTTAACAAAAGACATGGTTCGTACATGGAAAGAAGAATTCTCTTATGTTGGCGGCGATGACCATGAGTGCATGGTAGAATTATCTGTTGAAGGAAAGAAGAACGTTGTAGATGTTGGAGATATAATTAGACAAGGTTGTGAACAACTCATTCCTCACGTTGTTGCTGGTGTTAAAGCAATTATCGCAACCTCTGACCCTGAATACCAACCTCAATTCCGCAACAACATCATCTTAAGTGGTGGCGGCTCAATGATTGTAGGTGTTGCAGATATGATTGCAGACCAATTAGCAGATATTGGAGATGTTCGTGTTTGGTGTGTTGAAAACCCAATCGAGAGTGTTGCATCTGGTGCTTTAAAACTCGCTAGTGCAATGCCAGACGACCAATACACAGCCATCAACTAAGTGTTTTCGCAAGTATCCGAGGGGTGCAGAACATGGGTCTTGAGTGCCTTTCCAATGTGAAGGTTCAAGAATGGTATCTCGCCGATGCAGTGCGATATCATGTCTATTGAGGCCGCTGTACCTACCTCGGATTCCGCATCCGGGATGATTGACAACAGTGATCGAGCCGCATTGGAAGGGATGCTGAAAGCATATCCTGTAGAGCAATTGGTCGAAGAAGTCCTAATTGCTTGGGAAGAATTAACCGAGCGAAATAAAGATTTAGCAGATGCAAGACAAAAATTAAGAATTACAGAATTAGATTTGGCTGAGCGCGAAGATGGGGTTGCTCCTGAATTGGCTAGGTTATCTGAAGCTGAAAAGGGTTTACAAGACCGTGACTCTCGTATTATTCACTTAGAGAGGATGCTTGAAGATGCTCGTTCAGAAATAGAATCAACCGCCGCCTCAATGACTGCTGAAGAAAAGGCTGCTCTCGATGCTGAAAATTCTCAATTGCGTGATTTAACCACAGAACAGGGTGGAGTAATTACAGAAATGGAAGAAAAAATGGACCAACTCGTCGAAGCACTCGATAAGGCTGCACAGGCTGGTTTAACTTCCATAACTGCTGATGAAGTTCGTGGATTGAAATCACAACTCGATGCAAGAGAGGAAGACTTGGCTGCTGAATCAGCGGCTCGTGAAGCCTTGGAAGAAGAACGCCAAAGACTACGAGATATTGCTGACAGACTTCGTGGACTTTTAGATCAAAGAGACCGTCGCTTAGGTGAATTAGAAGAACAATTGGAAAGGGTAATGACTGGCCCCCGTTCAGTGAGTGCTGAACATGATTATTTGGTTGAGCAAATTGAAGAATTAAAGAGAAGATTATTAGAAAGAAATAGAGAATATGAAGCTTTGAGAAGAAGAGAACGCCGCCTCCATAATGATGTCTTCGAAAGAGATGAAAGAATGCAACAAATGCAACTTACCATCGCCGACCTAGAATCTGCTCTGCTTGACCGCACCTCTGAAATGCGAGAAGTAGAAAGTCAACATGAAAGAGCAATGTTAGAATTAGATGCTTCTCGGCGTAATGAAAGAACTAGAGAAGTGGTTGGTAGAGTATTCCAAGATTCTCTTGGATTAGTAAGAGACCATACAAAACGCGAGGATACTCGTGAAAGAATTATAGAAGATGGGCCTCAAAAGAGAACTCTTTCAACCCCTTCATTGGATGATATCCATACACTAGCTGGTGGTGAAGAAATAGAATTGGATAAAAAAACTGAAACTCTAACACAAGGTGAACAACCTGAACAAAGGCCAAATTCACCTGGTGGTAGTGGAGATCCGGTTATCTATGAAGATGAAGAATCAGAGTCTTGAGTTCTTCTGCCAATAAATCAATTTCATAGTCTTCAACGAATGTTCCTGTTACAATCCAATCTGCTCCAGCCTCAACTGCGTTCCTAACATCTTCTTTTGTACGAATTCCGCCACCAACAATTAGGCAGTCTGCATGTGCTACTTTGATCATATCTTTATGAACTGGATATGCGGCTCCACTTCCTGCTTCAAGATAGACTATTTTCATACCATATCCTTTTGCACATAGAGAATAGGAAATAACTTCTTCAGGACTAGCAAGGGGTGTTGCGTTTCCAACTTCACCTACCTTTCCCCCTGGCTCACAAATAAGATACGCAGTGGGTAGCATTTCAACTCCGTTTTCATATAACCAAGTTGCTCCTTTAACCTGTTCTCCAATTAAAAAACGGGGATTATTACTATTCATTAACATCATGAAAAGAATTCCATCTGCACTTGGAGATAATGCATGAGCCCCCCCTGGGAATAATACAACTGGTACATCTACAACCTCTTTTATTGCTACAACAGTTGCATGAACTAAATCGTTTGGAGTATCTGTAGAACCTCCAATAAGAATTAATTTACTTCCTACTTCAACTACAATTTTTGCTTTTAATGCCGCTTCTTCCGGAGATTGGTTTGCAGGATCAAATAATGTTGCATGGCGTGGCGTATCACTCTCACAAAACCAATTCAGTAGTTCCCCGTCTGCGAACATCATCCTTGGCAGAGGTGGTTCGGACTTGTGCCTTCGGGTACTTATTTTACTTGGGCTGCTAACTCTCTTCCTCGAATTATTGCTGCATCGGCACCTAGTTTTTTAGGATGTTTTCCTTCCATTAACTCTAACCAATCTTCTATTGGTTCATTTTCAGTCCACCAAGTTTCCCCTGTACCATCTTCTCTAGTCCATTCTTTACTAGTGATACTAATTCCTCCATACCATTGAATTAGTTTTCTAGATGGTGGTCTTAACATTCTAATATTAGTTAATATTAAATTAGATGTTGATTTTTCTCCTAATGCATCAATATAAATATCTCCAGACACTTTTCCGAATGAAGTTATAAGTCCATCTTCGAAACCAATAATTCTAGTTTTTAATCTAATACTAACACCTTGTTGAGTAGCCATAATAGCCATATCTTTCTCTAACCAACTTCTTCTAAAACAATTATTTTCATAGCCAAGATTAGATGGTATTAGAGATAAATTTTCAATCCATCCAGGTGAATTACAGGGTGTCCCTAATTCTTGTTTCATATCAACAATGATAACTTCATGTTCTATAAGATCTAATGCAGCAGATAATCCAGTTAATCCACCTCCTGCAATTATTATTTTCATGAAGATACCTCTGGGATAATAGCCAATGCAAAAACAGGACAAGAGAGAATACAATGTTCACAATGAGTACAAGATTTCTCATCTACTATTGCTAAATCATTTTCCAGATGAAGTGCATCAACTGGACAAAGTGATATACAAGCTGCACAACCGTAACAGAGGTCGTCGTCGACCACAAAAATATGGCCGCTGACTCTTGCCATATACCTTCGAAGCAGTCTTCTATGAAAAGCAATCTCCATAGGAAAGTAGATTTCCACTGAAAGCGCTACTAGTCCCCTCCCCCCTTGGTTTCCACTGGAAGTACTATTATTAGGTAAAAGTATAGTAAGAAATGATAGAAGAAAAGTATGGTATAGCAAGACCCATTGATTGATGTCGCGTGAAGTGTATATTGTTTTTGATAGTTATTTTTTGATAGACCTCTCTATTTTGTGTTCCAGTGGAAATGAAGGGGAATGCAAATCTTCA
>Ga0302122_10000494_pt1 | contig 24316 bp, 15 predicted proteins | sample CB21_SCM_MG_FD_203115 | JGI IMG/M metagenome (GOLD analysis project Ga0302122, IMG submission 203115) | Marine microbial communities from Western Arctic Ocean, Canada - CB21_SCM | ecosystem: Environmental > Aquatic > Marine > Oceanic | place: Canada: Western Arctic Ocean | collected 2017-09-28
GCATTAAACGGGTTTCTCAATCAAAGTCAAAGAGCTTGGGGCAGCCGTGCGGCTACACTGCTCAGCCTCAGCTCATACACTTGCTCATACCATGCGGCATAAACTCCTCTTCCAGCTCATCGTCACAACCGCATTGGCAAAAAGCAGCTCCAAAAAACGGCCCAAGCAGGGCGAGATAAAGCACCCCGCAAAGCGCAAGTCGGCCTACGTCGTCACACCCAACACGACCCGCGTCGTGGTCCTCAAGATGCCGCACTCGGGCAGCACGTGGTTTGCCGCCCTCCTGAACCGCTTCCCGCGGACGTTCGTGCGCGAGGAGTCGATCACGAAGACGCGGTCGAACAACGTGAACCCGGAGGCGATCCGCCGGCACGTGGGGACGTCTCTCGCCCGCCCGACGGACAAGATGGTGGCGTCCCGGAACGGCAAGCACGCCTACTCGCCGCGCGCAAAGCACTTCGACTGCGGCGGCTGCGAACTGGCCGTGCTCGGCCGCACGATGTGCCCCATGTGCTGCTTCAGTGTCACGCGTCGATGGCGTCACGACGGTTTCGTTCACGCAGGAAATCCGAGGCGCCCTACGGCTTCCCGGCGGGCGTCACCGCCGCCGTCTTCCGGCAGACCATCCCGTTCAAGACGATCATCTGGGCGCGGACGAACGTCGTCAAAATGGTCTTCTCGAGCAACGGCTTCAAGGACCGGAAGGGCAAGTTCGTGAGGAGCCGGCCCCCGTGCGACGAGTTCGCGCGGACGCTCGCCTACAAGGCCGCGCAGCTCCGGTCGCTCGACGCGCTGTACGACGAGCGGCGACGCGTCGACGTGTCCCGCGTCCTCAAAGTGCGCTGCGAGGCGCTCCAGGCGAACGAAAAAGGGACGCTGGGACGCGTCGCGCGCTTCCTCGGGGTGGAGGAGCGGTGGCTTTTGAAGGCGGCCACCTTTGTCGGCGAGAAGCGCGCGTCCGAGGACCTGCGGGACGTCGTCGCGAACTACAACGAATTGCACACACATGGCTCGCGCCGGGTGGCGTCCTCGCGTCGCCGTATCTCCTGCAGATGCTCGAGGCGCCGACGCCCGCGGTCTTCGCGCCGTGTCCACTGCCGGCGCTCGTCGAGCGAACGCTCAATAACTCAAGGGCTGCGCAGACCTGCCCCGGCGCCATGCCATCGCGCAGACGTCGTATCCGTGGCGTGGACGTCGACGCGACGCCGCCAGGCCATCGTATAATTTAATTGTCAATACTAATACAGCCATCATTACTCACCGGGCCTGCGACGCGAGGTAGCGCCCCCGTGATCTCGCCATGACCTCGCGCATGGAGCCGCTCGCCCCCAGGCACCACGCGACCGGCGCGCAGACGACCGAGAGGACCGGGTCCTCGGCGATTGAGGTAAACAAGACCCCAATGATCTCGTGGGCCGCACAGGCGCGCGTCAGCTCCAGCGCCTTCGACCGCGGGTCGTTCAACGTCGCGAAGACCCCGTCGACGATCACGGGCGCCGGGGGCGCGTGCCACGACGCCCTCGACTTGTACAGGCCCGTCGCCGCGACGTAGTACGGCGCGACGCATAAAACGCGCACGTTCCGGGGGCGCCACTCCCGGTCCAAACTGCGGGACAGGTGCTCCACGAAGGCCTTGGTCGCGGCGTAGGCCGAGAGGTAGGGCGTCGGCTGCGCGGCCGCGCCCGAGCCCACGTTGATGACCGTGCCGCCGCCGGCCGCCGCGAGCAAGGGGAGCGCCACGCGGCACATCCTGGCCGTCGCAAGGCAATTCACGGCAATCATGTTCTCGAGGACGGGCTCGTCGACCTCGTCCAGGGTCAGGGGGTAGTCGACGCCCTGCGCGGGGTGGGCTCGCGGACGCCGTCGAGTCGACGAGGCGCGTCGATGGCGCATGGGGCTCTCTCGACGCCGTCGCCGCGACGGACGCCGGCACGCACCACGCCGACGTTATTGATCACGAGCGACACGTCCCGCCGCAGCACCGCCGCGAGCGTGGCGTAGAAGCCGCCCCCCGGCCCGCCGAAGTCGTGCGCGAGGATGCGGCACCTCGCGCCGGGGAACTCGCGCTGCAGGTCGCTCGCGAGGCGTTCGAGCTTGGTCTGGTCCCGGCTCACCAGCACCACGGGCACGCCGCGCTCGACGAGGCCCCGCGCAAAGGCCCGGCCCAAGCCCTGCGTGCAGCCCGTGACGAGCGCCGCGCCCTCCACGCATCGGCCCTCGGCTTTCAGGCGTCTGGCGCGCGGCCGTCGGAGGAAGCGCGGCGTCCAGCCCCGCAGCGCCACCGCGATGCGCGCGCCGCCGTAGAAGAGTGTGAGCAAGCCGATGCCGCCGAGCGTCGAGCCCGCGACGTGGCGCAGCGCCGCGATGATAAACGTAACGAGCAGGGGCAGGGTGATGAAGATTTTCAGGAGGTTCTTGTCGCGCGTGCTCTGCGTCTTGCTGCTCGGCATGACGCTGCGGCGCCGTTAAGGCAGCGGAGCGCCGTGTCAAAGCAGCAGTGCTCAAGTCTCTATGTCCGCGCTGGCGTCACGTCGTGCGACGTGGTGAGTCGATCTGTGCGGCCCGTTTTACCCTCTTAGACTCGGAGGTGCTGCCGGGGAGCTAGCTGTAAAAGGCTTGTTGCGCGGCGACTCGATCGCCCAGACAGCTGCGAGACTTACCACAAGCCACCGTCCTAGCGAACAAGAGCGCGCGCTGTGCCACCAACGCGTTGCACAGCACACAGCTCCCTTGCCCAGCTCACCAGCTGCATGCAGCACGCGCTCGCACGCGTCGTTGCCCTCCTCTTCCTGCTACACACAACGATGGCCATGACCGCCCAGCGGGTCCTCGGCCTCAAGCAGGCTTTAACGAGCGTGAGCCCGGAACTCATACGAGCCGCGGCGAAACGCATCGCGCCGCACGCGGCGCGCACGGCCGTCCTCCGGAGCGACGCTGTCGACGCGCGGGCGGGCTGCGCCGTCCACGTCAAGGCGGAACACCTCCAACTGACCGGAAGCTTCAAGTACCGGGGCGCCCTGAACGCCGTGCTCTCGCTGACGGAGGCGGAGGCGGCGCGGGGCGTGGTCGCGCACTCGACGGGCAACCACGGCGCGGCCGTGGCCCGCGCCGCCAAGGCGCGGCGCGCGCCCTGCCGCATCGTGGTCCCGAGCACGACGCCCGCCGCGAAGTTAGCCAACATCGCGCGCTACTGCGACGACGTCGTGCAGTGCGAGCCGACGCCCCGGGCCCGGGCGGAGGCGGCGGAGGCGGCCGCTGAAAGATTGGGCGGCGCGGCCGTCGTCCACCCCTTCGACGACGCGCGGGTCATCTGCGGCCAGGGGACCATCGGGCTGGAGCTCCTCGAGGATGTGCCGGCGCTGGACGCGATTTTAGTGCCCGTGTCGGGCGGCGGCATGCTGGCGGGCATCGCGGCGGCCTGCGCCGGCACCGCCACGAAGGTCGTGGCCGTGGAGCCCGTGGGCAAGCGGCTGGGGGACGCCCTGGCCGCGGGCGAGCGGTGCCTGTTTTCCGCGGCCGAGCTCGAGGCGGCGCCCACCCTCAAGACGGTGGCCGACGCCATGCCGACGCGGCTCCTAGGGGAGACGCTGAGCTGGCCCCTCGTCTTTGGTCTCGTGGAGGACGTGCTCACCGTGGACGACGCGGCCATCCTGGAGGCGGTGCGCGTGACCGCCGTGGAATTGAAACAGGCCGTCGAGCCGGCCGGCGCGGTGGCGCTCGCGGCGGCGCTGTCCCCGGAGTTCGCCGCGATGCGCGACAGGGAGGGCTGGACGAACGTCGCGGTCGTCGCGTGCGGGGGGAACGTCGATTTGGAGGTCCTGGGGAGGGCACTAAGTGGGTAAATTTAAGTCCATTTTTTTGGCGTGGGGCTAGGACCCGAGGATACGGGTCAGGAACTCCTCGAGGGGTGGCTTCGACGCGTTGCGGGCCTGCTTCGCCGCCGCCGCGACAAGAGGTTTGTCCAGCAGCCCCGGGAGCCGGGAGTCCTTACCTTTTCGGAGATCGGCGACGAGCCCAGCGGCGACGCTTTCGTCCGCACCGGTGCGTGGGCCATGCGTCGGCGATGCCACGGGCGCCATCGCCGCGGGCGCCAGCGCCGCGTTCGCATTCTGGCCGTGAGGCGGCTTGTACGCGGGCAGCGACTCGGCGCAGACCTCCGTCGGGAGGTCCTTCGCCAGCTTATCCGAGACGCACGGGATCTCGCGCTCGAAGCGGTCTAGGACGCGCGCGAACACCAACTCAGGCTTCCGACGCCGCTTGTTCGACACGTGGGCGTTCGACACGCGGGCGTCGCCCGGCGAGCGCTCGCCGCCGTGGAGCCGGTGGAAGAGGCAGAGGCTGAGGTCCCAGAGCTCCGTGATGCCTGCAAACGCCATCCTCTGAAGGTTGGCGTTCGCCTCGGCCACCTGGGCCTCGCCCGGTCCCGCGCAATGCAGGCCTTCCGCGCACACTCGCCGGACCAGCGCGTTCGCCTGGCCCAGGCCGCACAGACTCGACCAGTTCGTCGGCACGACGTAACACAACGGACCGTTGGAGGGGTTTGGCAGCCCGACGCACGCGGCGCCCGAGAGCATCTTTGTCGCGCACCCCCGGATCAGCGGGAAGTGCGCGTAGGCGTCCAGCCCTTTCACCGAAGGCTTCCTCGCCCTGATCATCTTCGTGCGCGCACCCCTCCAAAACATGTCGCGGTACGTCGCGGGCATCCCAAAGCCCAAGTGGCGGTCGAAGTTATATGCGGACGTCATGCGGGCGCTCGGCAGGCGGAACATGCCGGCGAACGCCGCGCCCTTGTCCAAAAGTCCCCGTCGCAGCGCAGCGTGCATATCGCCCCGGTCCAGCTTCTCCGGCGCGAGCCCGTAATAGTAGGCCACCGGCGTTCGGCAGTGGTCGTAGAACGCCTTGGTGACGTCCCGGCCCGTCGCGCGGCACCCCGCTTCGCGGAAGTACTTCGCGTTACGAGCCGTGATGCGCCGCGCCGCGCAGAGCACCGCGGCCTGGACGTCGCCGAAGGCCGGGATCCGCGACGTGTTGCCCAAGCACGCGTAGCGCGCCACGGTCGTGATGAACGGCGTGCCCGCTTTGGGCACGTGCAACAACACGAGCGGCCGGCGCTGGTGGCGCGGGTAGGGTCTTATGGCGTCGCAGACATTTGTCTGGTCGCGGCGCAGGGCCTCGACCCGCTTCGCGTTGCTCGCCTGCAGGGCTCCGGCGTCGACGCCCTCGAAGCCCGCGTCGAATGGGATGCGCAGGGCCGCCTCCGGGAAGTCGCCGGCGGCCGCGAGGCCGAGGAGGAGCGCGAACATCGTCGCGGCTACGGGTCCCGTGACCTCGTACTACAGCGGTCCCTCGGACGTTCGCTGGCGGTCGCGGCGTTTGTACGCGCTTTAACTTGGTTAATTTTGTTACTGCATTTGTCTTTTCCGTGGGCTGACTTCAGTTACGGCTGACGTCAGTTTGCCCATTCGTAAAACCTATCTTGATGAAACGCGCTCTCTGTCGTCAGGCTACGCGCATACGCCCCGCTGGTCGGTCAAGGTCCGATGCGAAACCCGTTCTAAAAACCCGTGCACATAATCGTGACATTGTCAGCTCCGGCAGCTGGCAGTGGTAACACACAACTCCACGACTGCGATGAAACTGCTCGCGTGGACCGCTCTCCTGCCGGCTGTGGCAGCACTCATTGCAACACCACCACGCCGTCGAGTCATCACACGACGACATGCCGCACCAGTCGACGCAGGAGAGCCACCATCACTGGAAGCTGCCTCCTTCGACGCATTGGGCGGCAACGTTGTCTTGAAAGCGCTGCGGCAGCGATGCATGGGCAAACGCGCGCAGCAGCGGTTCGCAGGGTACAACGCTACACTGGCGGCCAACTACGCCGAGACGCTCGCGTCGCACGACGCGTCGGAAAAGCTGCAAGCGTTCATCGGCCGCGACGTCGCCGACGACGTACTCGAGGCCGCCAAATCCGGCGCCGCGCTCACCCCTGACGACCTCGCGGCCGCCGCCGACGCGACGACAGCAATCAACGAGGCGGCCGCGTGGGCCGCGGACCTGCCGGCCGATTCGCCGCTTCCAACGACATCCCTGCTCGCGGCGGCGCCCGCGACGCGCGCGTTTGACTCGGACGCGTTCGTGCGCGACGAGCGCGGCGGCGTGACCACGGTCCTCGCCGCGACGCCGGCCCTCACCGAGGCGCGGAGCGCGGTGGCCAAGGCCCAGACGAAGCTCGCCGCCGCCGTCGCCACGGAGCGGGTCGCGCACGACGGGCTCTTCGAGCTCGCGAAGGACCGATTTGTCGTGCCCGTGAAGAGCGCGACGCCGCCGAAGGCGCTCGGGCGCCAGCGCGGCCTGTCGCGGTCGGGTCGGTCCTCCTACGTCGAGCCTCACGGCTGCGCGACGGCGGCGGATGCCGTCGACGAGGCGCTTTCAGCGTTAGAAACCGCGAAGCAGGTCCGGCTGGCGGAGCTGACGACGCAGCTCGCCAAGACGGCGGACCCGCTCAAAGTTGCGCTGGACGCCGTGGCGGCCTGGGACGCGGCGCGGGCGCGCGCGTTGTGCGGCTTCGACGACCTCTCGGGCGTCGTGCCCGCGGCGGGCGAGGGCCTCGACCTCGTCGGCGCCCGCGACCCCACCCTGCTCCTTGACTCGACGGTCGATGCCGTGGTCCCGATCGACGTCGTCGCCGCGAAGGGCGGGGCCGTGGTCGTTTCCGGCCCCAATGGCGGCGGGAAGACCTCGCTGCTGCGCACGGTCGGGCTCGCCGCCATCTTAACGCGGCTCGGCGTGCCCGTGCCGGCGACGCGGGCCGTGGTGCCCCCCTATCAGTGCGTGCTCGCGGACGTCGACAGCGCCGCGCGGGCCGCGTTCCCCCAGCGCTCGACGTACGAGGCGCGGTGCAGCACCTTGGCCGCGGCGCTCGAGGCGGACGACGTCCTGGCGCTGCTCGACGAACTGGGCGGCGCCACCGATGTGGCGGAGGGCGCGGCCGTCGCGACGGCGGCGCTAGACGCGCTCTGCGCCAACGGCGCGACGACCGTCTGCGCCACGCACGTCGCGGCGCTCAAGGCGCTGCCGGCGCGGGACCCGCGCTACGTGTCGCTGGCGTTTCGCGTCGACGAGGCGGGCCAGCCCACATTCTCGCCGCGGCCGGGCGCGCCCGGGAAAGCCGACGCCCTCGCCGCGGCGGCGCGGTCGGGCCTGCCCGACGCCGTCGTGCGGCGCGCGGAGGAGCTTCTCGTCGCGGAGACGCCAGCGGCACCGGCGGACGCCAACGCCGACGCGCTCTGGTCCGCGCTGGACGCCGCTCGCGCCGCGGCCGCCGACGCGACGCAGGCGGCCGCCGACGAGCGCTCGCAGCTTTGCGAAGAGAGAGCCGCGTTGCGCGCTGCTGTGGCAGACGTGACGGAGCGCGCCTCGCGCAGGGCCCGCCTGGCCGCGACGCGGCTCGAGAAGCGCGAGGCCAAGCTCGAGGGCATGTTCCGCGAGCTGTCGAAGTGGGAGCACGACGCCAAGCGGATCGTGGGCGCGACCCTGGACGCGGCCCGCCTCGAGAACAAGGCGGCGCGCCCGGATGCGGTGGAGGCCGTGTTGGCGTCGCACGGCCTCGCCGCGATCCCGCCCGGCAAAGATATTAAAATAGGCGACGACCTCTTGCACGTCGCGGCGGTCGACGTCGAACTGGGGACGGTGCGCGTGCTCGCGGGCGTCGTCGCGGCCGTGGACCTCGACGCCGTGACCTTGCGGCTGAGCGACGGAACGATCCTAGAAAGCATTCCGCGGTCTAGCCTCGCGAAGTGGGACGTGCCGTACCTCGCAGACGGGACGGAGGTCTTCTCGCCCGCCGAGAAGCCGAGCTCGTCGAGCGCGCGCGGGCGGCGGCATGCGCGCTACGGATAGTTGTTGTTTATAATATTACATTGTGCTTATGCTATGGTCTCTGTTGTTACGGTGCTTGGACTAGATGCTTGGACTAGTGGGTGGAGCGAGCGGAAAAGAAACCCGTGCATAAAACCCGTGACGCCGCGAGTTTTGAGTTTTGCGCTGAGCTAGCCCGCTACTACGTCGCACAGCTATGCACTATACATAGCAGCGTGCCATAAATGAGTAGCACCGATGCGAGCGATAACGCGAGCGATGCGGCCCACATCCACGTCCCGCAAGCCATGAAGCCGGGCGACGTCGTGGACGACCGCGGCCTCCTCGTCGCCGTCCTCGGCCGCAGCAAGCTGGGCAAAAAGCTGACGATCGCGCGCTGCACGGTCGACGAGGTCCACGGGCAGTTTAAGGGCGGCCTCGAAAGAGACGAGTTCTTCGACCTCGTAGCTATGGACGCGTGCGCCAGGACCTTCGCCCCCGGGTGCTACGCGCGGCCGCGGCACTACGTAGGTAAAGTAGTGATCGAGGCCGCCAAGAGCCGGAGCGGCAGGAGGGTCGCGCGCGTGCTGCGCTACGACGGTCCGGCGCCGATTCGCGTCGCCGTCGAAGATACAAGAATACAAGCGCCAAAAATCAACCGGGCTGAGGTCTTTGCCAAGTGGCTCGACCTTACCTTCGGGCGGGCGCGGCTCGAAGTGGTCGTCGACGTCGCGGGCGGCAAGGGCGCCGTGGCCGCGGCGTTGTTAAGGCGGGGCGCTTCAAGAAAGGCCACGGTCATCGACCCCGTTGGGCGGCCGCGGAGCCACGGCGAGAAAATCGACGCCGACGAGGCGTCGATCGACGCCGCCATCGAGTGCACTGTGGATGACGAGTTTGCCCGGGCGGTCCATTTACTGAGGGAGCCCTTCGCCTATCCACCGTCAGAAGAGGCGCAAGCCATCTTGCAGGGCGCCACGTGTATTGTAGCCATGCACCCCGACGAGGCGTCGGAGGCCGCCGTCTGCGCCGCCGCGAGCGCGGGTCTGCCGTGGGCCGTCGTGCCGTGTTGTATTTTTGCGTCCAAGTTCCCGTACCGGCGCCAGTTCTGGCAGTTCGACCCCGCAGATCAAAAACGGGGGGTCAAGGACTGGGACACGTTCTGCACGTACCTGGGGGCGCGCGCGGCGGCGCTCGGGTGCTCGGACGTGCGGACGGCGACGCTCGCTTTAGTCGGCAGGAACCGGGTGGTCTACTCGCTCGGTGCCAAGACGCCGTCGTACGCGACGTGGCCCGGGGACTGCGTCGCCCACGTCGCGGCTTTTCTTCCTCTAGAGGACCTGTGTTTGTGCGCGCCGCGGTGCGTGGACCGGACGTGGCGGTTCGATTGCGACCGGTCACTGCGGCCGCGCTTGGACAAGGTGCGGGCGGAGATCGCGCGGGCCGACGGCCGGCTCACGGTGGCGGCGGAACCGCCCACCTACCGCCTTCGAAATCTCCGGCCGCCATCGGATCCAAGCACGGTTCGTATGGATGCGGTGGTGCGGCGCGTCGCGAACGCGGCCGAGCTTCGACGCGTGCTCGGCGAGACGGGTCACGGCTCGGCGTCGGCATCGTTTTCGCGCCGCGCGCTCCGCATCGTCGCGGCGGTCCACAGCATCGCCGTCGGGCCCGCGTACGTCTGGTTGCCTCGCGAGGACGACGTGTACGGGGCAAAAGTGCCCCCCGCGATCTTCGTGGAGCGGGCGCAGCTGTATGTCGAGGCGCAGAGCGTAACGCGTGCTGCCATGGACCGAGCAGTGGCGGCGGCAATTGCGGCGGAAGCGGCGGCGAGTCACGGCTGATATGTAAAGCGAGTAGTTGTGATAGAATTACGAGATACGCGAGAGGGGGGGCGGGTTCACTCGGCGGGCGCGTCGGCGGGCGGGATGGTCGCCTCGGCCGTGGGCGGCTTCATCGGGCCCACGAGCTCGGGGTTGATGAGGCCCGTGGCCGGGTCGATGTACTGGTCGAGCTGCGCCTTGAGGAGCGGGATCTTCTCCAACTGCTGGATCCACTCGTCCATGTCGATGACGCCGTCGCCGTCCACGTCCAGGGCCTTGATGAGCTCCGGGAGGTTGTCCTCGCCCTCCTGGTCGCCCGGTAGCTCGCCGAGGATCTTCATCAAGTCCGCGCGCTCGATCTTGCCCGACTTGTCCGCGTCGATCTGCTCGAAGACCCGGATGGAGCCGGAGCCGATGCGGGCCCGCATCTGGCTGACGTCGGCCTGCTTGCGCTCCAGCTCGGCGTTCTCATCGTCCGTCCTCGATTCGTTCAGCTCCAGGACGACGACGTCGGCGGCCACCTTCTCCAGGCGCTGCTCCAGCGAGAGGTAGACGCTTAATTTACCGGTAGCGGCATCGACGTTCGACTCGACGGCCGCCTTGAGCCCGGGGAGCTTGGCCAGGTTGTCGACCCACTCGAGCAACGAAATCTGGGCGTCGTCGCCGCCCAGCGTGGACGCGAGCTCCTCGAAGGGCACGAAGGGCGAGCCGTCCGCCGGCTTGTTCCGAGGTAAGCGCTTCAGCAAGCGCTGCAGCTCGCTCGTGTCGATGGACCCGCTGCCGTCCACGTCGATCTGGTTGAAGACGATGATGCCCGGCGTCGCCGCCGCGAGCGCGGCATTGATGGCGTCGTCCGCCTCGCCGGCGGCGCTCTTCTCCTCGTACAACTTCTTAAGGGCCGCCTCCGTCGAAGCGCTCACCGGGGCTGCCGGCATGGAGACTCCGCCTCCCATGGTTGCTTGTTGTTTGTTTGCGAAGGTGGGAGGGTGGGGCTGGTGCTGCCCGGGGTGTGGAAAACTGGGGGTGTCCTTGCACGCGCTGCGTTTTGCGATGAGTTTAGAGGTGCTGTGATTGAGAGCGGCGCTAGATTGGAGGCAGAGCGAGCCGGATTCTGAGCTAGTAAGCACGCCGCGCCGGGGGCGCCGCCACTCCTCGTAGCACCAGTGGCTCTCGCGAGTGCTCCCGGGTGATCGATCATGATCACGGCAAAAACCCGGGCCTTGGCTATCTTAAAATGGCATGCCTTTATGTAAACCGCGGTCCCTGTGCCGCACGCGTGCAAGGGCTTTGCAAAACGTCTGCTGTGTGACGACTTCGAAGCGTGCGTGCAACGAGCCACACCCATAATGCGCGTGCTGCAGCTCGCTGCACTGCTATGCGCAGCGCACACGCATGCCAAGCCGCGCGGGCTCGGTCCCGCCGGCAAGCAGTACATCTTGTCCGTGGTGCCGCCGGCCGATCCGCTGGGAGCGTTGTCGGACGCGATCATCGACGTGCCGGCCGCGACGGACGGCGCGGCGCTCGCGAAGCAAGCGACCGCCCTCGACGCCGCCGCGGAACAGCGCCTCCGCGACCGCGAAGAGAGGCGGGAAGCACGCACAAAACGCGCGGCGCAGCGCGCCATCGCGCGCGCGTTCAACGCGCTGAGCGAGGAGCCGCAGCTCTTGCCGGTGGCGGACGAGGCGGCGGAGGAGGTTGTGGCGGAGGACCTTGTGCCGGCGGAGGCGCTCTGTGTGGTGTGCCGCGAGGCGCGGCTCGGGGCCGCGGGCTGCCCCGCGCTCCTCAAGCTCGCGGCGCGCGAGGGAAAGGTGCGCGAGGTCGGCGTTTCTGACGCGCGCGTCGGGGACGGCGGGCTGGAGGCCTTGCTCGAGTGGGCGTTGCTACGAGGCGGGCGGCGCCTCCGCGTGCAGCGCGACGCCGCGGGCGACCGCGGCGTCACAAAGCTCGTGAAAAGAATGGGCAACGCCACGGCCGCCGCCCTCGAGGTCCTGGAGTTGGAACACCTCGCGCTTGAAAGCGCCGGCGCGCGGGCGCTAAGTGACCTGCTGGGGCCGCACGCGTCTTCATTGAAACGGCTCTCGCTGCGCGGCAACGCCCGGCTCTGCGACGCGGGCGTGGCGAGTCTAGCGAAGCGCTTCGTGGCGACGGCCGCGGCGCTGGAGGTTTTAGACTTGCGGAACACGGGCTGCGCGGACGCCGGCGCCGCGGAGCTGGCCCGGGCGCTCCGCGCGCGGCGGGACGCGTTCCCCGACGCGCCGGCCGTGGCTGTGGACGTCGGCGAGAACCTATTGTCCGGGAGGGGCGTCGCCGAGCTGATGAGGGAGTGTACCGTCTTAGACGTGCGCCGCAACGCCCTCAGGGGGGCGCGCCTCGCGGCGGCGCTGAAGCGCGCCCCGGACCTGCGCGTCTGGTCCCTCGCGGGCTGCGCCCTGACCGCGCCGGACGGCGAGGACTTGGTGCGGGCGGCGGCGAAGAGCGCGCTGGCGGTGCTGGATTTGTCGGGCAACGCGCTGACCGATACGGAGGCGCGGCGCCGCGCGGCCAAGAAGAACCCCAAGGTCATGCAGAAGTTCGCGAAGATCACGTCCAAGATCGCGCCGCCCCAGGCGTCCGGCGACGGGCCCTCCGCGGACGCCGTCGCGCTGTGCGCGAAGCTGCTCCGGAAAGGGTTTCCTTCGTTGACTTGGCTCGGCCTGCAGGACGTCGGGCTGACGCCCCTGCACCGCGGGCTCTTCGCGGCGTCGCTAAAGAAACGGCGGAAAGGCGCCGGGTCAGTTGTGGTGTTGGAGGCCATCGCCAACGGCGCCGCGAAGGCGCCGAAGAGTAAGGGGCCGGTTATCTAGTTTTCTCTAGATGGGTTTACGACTATTAGTCGCGACCCGGGAGGGGAGGGTAGGGTGCATTCTAAGTAGCCCCGAATTTAGCCGGGTTTCTCAGGAGCGAATTTTGCGGGCCGTAATTGGTGTTGTACAAAACTGCGCTCGATTCGTAGGCGCCGACGTAGAGGCTACCTGGGTCTTCCACATCGTGGGCAATCGCGACCGGGCCCTGGAGGCGTTTGTCAGATAGCTGCAGTGGCGCCACACCGCAACTCCGCACCACTGAGACGACGTCAGACCGGTAGGAGGCCACGAGGAGTCCCTCGTCTGCGTCGCTGCAGTCATCTTCGGTGTCGGCCGCCGCTGCGACGGCGCTAGAAGCACTGGCCAGACCCAGCGGCCCCGAAAGGCTATCGTCAGTAGCGCCATCAACGAGAACACTGATGAGCTCGCCCGTCGCGAGTTCGAGCTCCAAGACCGAATCATTATGAAGTGAGGAGACGGCAAGAGTCGCGTTGCCGAGGATCACGAGTTGCTCGGGACCCCGGAGCCGCGGCACAAATGGTGCAGATTCGGCATCCTCATTCCATAGCTCTGCGGCGCGCCACCTTGCGGCGCGCGTCGACGCCTCGTCGAACGCCGCCGGGACGAACGCGAGCGCCTCGTAGTCGACCTCAACGGGCGGCCCGAGGGCGAGCGTTCTTCCGCGCCGCGTAGACAGGTCAAACGCAACGATCCGTGAGTCGAGGAAAGACGCGACGTAGAGCTCATCGCCGGAGACCGCAAGGTCCTCTGGGCAGTCGAGGTCTCCCGTTAGAGCGTATCTAAAGGCTCCTTGCTCGGAGAATGCAAGAACTTCGTCGCTTCCAAAGCTCGATACGAAGAGGAGGCCACGCCTAGCGTCTGAAGCCAGGCCCCAGGCGCCGTCTAACCTTGCGCATCTCACTCCTTCGGTTGATGTAGCGCAGTGCCGCCCTCTGTCCGCGAAGACCGTCCATCCACTGGTGAAGCCGCGCCGCGCAGCGAGCGCCGTCGACGCGACGAGCACGCGGTCGCGCCGGAACTCGGTCGCGAAGAGGCTCTCGCCCACAACGAGGAGTCCGGTCGGATGGTTCACGTGCGCTGCGGCGGTAGATTTGCGGCCGCCGACAGCGTCTCGTCGAAGCTGTGCCAGTAGTTCGTTCTCAGCGCTGAGTTTCGGCCCAAACGGTCCCACTCCTACGTCCAAGTCCACAGCGCAGCCGAGACCCGTTGTGAGGGCCGCCACGAGTATTAAATTTTGCATCCGAACTCGAACTTGAGATGTGCTCTCCTCTTCAGTACATAATTGGCGCACTGGCTGCACGAGGCTGCTGATGACTCTTATTCAAACTCCGACGACCAATTGCGTTCGAACATGTAACCAATAGCTGCTCTCTCTTGCTCATTACGTTGCTCATTACGGCGCCCATCACTTAGCATTATTAGTGTTAGGAAACCCGTTTTGTTTATATAGTCGATGTCGATATCGATATCGCCCAGGAGTGCGGAAGGAGATACTGTGCAGCGACACGTGCAGGCGTCGGAGCGGGGCCCCACAGCAAAACACAAAAGCAGCCAAGCAGGGCGAGTACAGTGCGAAATACTCCGTGTTGTGTTCAGCCAGGGCAGGCCGCCGGGGGCCTAAGCAAAGCGGTTCATCGTCATCTTACGTCGTCATCTTGAACCAAGTATGTCGTCGCAGCAACCAAGAGCCCGGGTGGCAGCAGGCCTACAGGCGGCTGTGCACACCTCCGTGCGCACGCTGACGCCACACCTGGAATTACAAGGCACTTTGGCCCTGGTCGCGACGGATAGAAGTCTCAGGCGTCTGTTGACGACGTCGCGCGCGCCGCTGGACCTCTGGGCGCGGTCGGTGCCGCAGGCGCGGCTCGAAAAAATACTCGAGCGTTTCGGCGCGGCCGACGGCGCGATTAACGCCGCGACGGCCGACGCGTTACTGCATGCGGCCTCGAAGATGAGAGTAGGGGCGCTGGAACACGTCTGCCTGAACCAAACGGCGTCGCCCTTGCCGGCGCCGATGGTGCGACATCTGCCCAGTCTCCGCACGCTCCACTTGGCCGCCCTAAATTCCGAGCACATGCAGCAAATCGGCGCGTGCGCGTCGCTGCGGGGCCTGACCATCCAGCGCGTCCGCGTCAAGGGGGGCCGCGCGCTCGAGCTAGCGCCGCTCCGGCGCTGCGGCAACCTGGAGCACCTGGCCGTGACGCAGATCGGCTACGGCGACGGCGGCGGCGACCGGTCGACGTGCCACCCGACCGACGTCGCGCCGCTCGCGGCCTGCGCGCGCCTGGCGCACCTCTCGCTCCCGCCGGGCCCCGGCGGCGAGGCGATTGACGCTACGTCCCTCGGCGGGCTCGCGCTCAGGTCCCTCGAGTGGATCGGCGACCCCTCGGCGCTCGCCGGGTCCGCGGCGGCGGCCGGCCTCGAGCACCTGGGCCTGCGGAACGCGGAGCTCGACGCGCCGCTCCTCGCCGCGCTGGCCTCGTTCCCGCGGCTCGCGAGCGTCGAGTTCCGGGGCTGCCGCTTCCCGTCTGCGCACGGCCTCGCGACGCTGCCCAATCTGCCGCGCCTCGAGAAGGCGTCGTTTCGCGGCTGCGCCGGCGGCGTCGACCTCGAGCCGCTCGCGGCCCGGTGCCCGAACCTGCTGGCGCTGCTCCTGGTCGCCGAGAGCGGCCACGACCGCCTGTGCCTGGCGGGCTTGGCGCGCTTCCCGAAGCTGCGCGAGCTGACGGTGCGCGGGACGCTGCCGTACGCGGCGCCGCTCTTCCACACGCCGACGCTCGCGCGCCTCGAGACGCTGACCGTTCGTGGGCTTAGCTACACGGCCTTCGCCGACGCTGCCGCCGAGAACACGTGCTTCCCGAACCTGGTCGAGTTCAACGGGGCCTCGGCCGACGACGCGCGCGCCTACGAGTCGTCCAAGGTCCAGGACCACAACCGCAAGTACCGCGACGCCTACGCGGCGTCGCGGGGCGACGGGCTCGCGCCGGCGGCCGCGATGCGCAAGGCGGCGGAGGCCGTCGGCGACCTCGTCGCGCCGCGCTGCGGGCCCAAGCTCCGCGCCGACAAGGCCGCGCCGCCGCGCAAATTCCTCTGAGAGCGGGTCCCCGTCGATCGTAGATCCGGGGGACGCTATTTTAAACATATTCATCGGAGCGGGTTCCTCTGTCGACTGTCGGTCGGTAGATCCAGCCTCCGGCGCTCAGTAGTGGCAGTATTTTCTCACATAACAAATTAGTGCGCCACGGGCGAGCCGAGCGCGGCGCGGCAGGACACGTAGGTCGAGTACCAGATCGCGCCGCCGAGGCTTTTGAGCACGAGCCGCGGCAGCAGGCCGCGGTACAACGCCACGATGCCCTCCTCGCCCACGGCCTTCTTCAGCCCGTCGGCCAGCGACGTGTAGTTGAAGTCCGTGCCCTTGGCCTTGGAGCCCTCGCCCCGGCGGAGCTGCGCCATGATGCGCGTGCGGACGACGTCCACGGGCTCCGTGCATGCCGTCGAGAGCGCCGAGGCCATGAAGCCCAGCATGGCCGAGTTCTTGATGTCGAGGTGGCGCCGGCCCGTGTCGAGCGTCGTGAACTGGACGACGGCCACGGCCACGTCGAGGGCCAGCGTCGTGCCGAAGCCCGTGTAGAGCGCCGGCCACCCGCCCGCCGCGTATGCCGCTTTCAGCGCCGCGCCGGCCGACGGCGCGAGGCCCAGCTGCACGCGGCTCTTCGCCACGCTCAGCGGCACGCGCACGAGCGAGCAGGCCACGCCGGTCACCACGCCGGCCGCGGGCGCGACGATGGGCGTCGGCAGCGCCGACCCGAAGAGCGCCGCGGCGGCTTCGTAGACCGGCATGTAGACCACGGCCGTTGGCACGACCGCCACGAGCGACGGGACCAGGCCCGCGTAGAGCGACCGGAGCGGCGTCCGGCGCAGCAAGCGCGTGGCCCCCACGAGATCCACCACGAGCGGCGCGCGCCAGATGCGCGACTCCTTCGGCGGCTGGGGCCGCGCGCTCGTCCCCGCCGGCAGCTCGAGGTCGCGCAGCGCGTCGCCGAGCGAGCCGCGCACAGACGTGCTCATGGGCTCGCCCTTGCTGTACTGCAGCCGCACCTTGAGCGTGTCCAGCGGGTGCAGGGCGGCGTGCTGCGTCAGGCCCGCCACGATGGACGCGGTGATCACCTCGAAAGCGCCTTGTATCATCATTGGGACGCCTTGTGATGGATCGTTGTTATGCGCTGTTGTGATGGATGACCACACTGCGCGCTTGTTATGCGCTGTCGTGCGCGTATCAGCTATAGCAACGCGTGAAAATGCCGCCGATTAAACAGATGTGGAAACCCGTTTTATAGTGTCAACAATGGCCCGCGGCCGCGGTGCTGTCGCGCTTCGCCGGCGGCGGCGGCGCCCCCGCCGGGGCGTGCCAGGCCTGGCCCCCTCCCGGGCCGACCGAGCGCGCGGCCGACGAGCCGATGGGAGACTAGACACGTCCTCTCGACCGCCGAATCGAACCGGCCGTTACGTACGGCCACGTCCCCTCCTTTACACACTAAGACTTGTCCACTTACTTCTCTTTCTACGTTCGAGCGGGGGCATCGTGCGGAACTCCCGCTCTTACTATTACGCAACCCCAAGAAGCAGGGGGGAAAAAAAAATTCAACAAAACGGGTTTTATGGCTGCCATATGGCCATCGATGGCCATTGTTATCCAGTTAACTCAGGATCGTTTTGCTTTCAGCTCTCTGAGATACGCATTGCTGGTTGCAATCGTCCCTGAGATACCACAACGCTAACGTGCAGTAGGCAGCCAGCGCTGAAACCGCTCGTTGAGCGGCAGCGCAGTCGAGGCAGCATGGGTCTCGACCTGCGAGTAGTGGGCGCGCCAGCGCTGGCAACCTGCGTACACGTGTCGCTCGTCTTCGCCAAGCAAGCGTTGCTACCGGCGCTGCTCGGCGACGCGTACTCGCCGGCCGCACTCGCGATATTGCTCGGCCGGCTCGCACTATGCTCGGCGGCGTCCGCTTTGGTATGCGTGCCTCTGGCGACCGCCGCCGCCGCCGCGACGCGGCGGCCGAAACTTGTGGTTGTCGCGGCGATCGCCGCCGACGCCTGGGTCGAGCTGCGCTTCGCGGCGCTCGCGCGCCACGCGGGCGCCGTCGATGCGGCGACCCTCACGACGTTGGCCGTCGCGCACGGCGTGGCCGCAGCAATAGCGCCGCTGGCCGCGGCCGCCCTCGCCACAGCGGACGACGGCGGCGGCGGCGGCCGAGGGGCGGTGCTGGCGGGCCGCTACGGTTTTTTCTCCGGCGCGTTACTTGCGGGCCAGGTCCTGGGCTCGGCCCTCGGCTCGGCCCTCTTCCACAAAGTGTCGCAACGGGCCCCGTTCGTGGCGGGATTCCTGGCCTGCGTCGCGTCGGCCGCCGGCGTTCTTTTCCTCTGGCCGCAGGAGGCGCTCGTGGAGGAGAGCGACGACGAGGACGACGCGCCACCGAAGGACCACCTGTCGACGGTGGTCGCCGACGGGTGTAGGGGGTTCCGCGTGCTGTTCATCGCGCCGCCGTCGCGCCGCGCGGTGCTGCTCGTCCGGGCGTTTGTCCTGGCCCACGTCGGGGCGGCTGTGGCACCGGTCATATTCCCCGCGTACAAGCAGCGGCTCGGCATGACGCAGGCGCAGTTTGCGTGGCTGCTGGCGTACGCGGCGACCCTGCGCTGCGCCGGCGCCGCTGTGCTACCCTTTGTGCACGAACGGCACCTCGGGCCGCGGCGGCGCCAGCGCGTCCTCGCGATTTCTTACGCGGCGACGGCCGTTGAGCTTGCGGGCGCGCTGATCGTGACGAACGTGACGGGCCTGTTCCAGGTCGCCACGTTGTCTATCCTCGTGGGTTTGGGCGAGCCCTTAGTCCGTGCGGACCTGATGCTTGAGGTACCGGCGCGCGACGCGGCGGCGGCGCAGGGCGCTTTAGCCGTCGTCGCGATCGTTAGCGCGCGCGGCGCGGGGCCGTACCTCTACGGGTGGCTCTTCGATGTCTTGGGCGCGCTCGGCCCCGTCGGAATTCTCCTCATCGCCGCGGTGGCCTTCGCCGCGGCCGCGCAGGCGGCCTACGCGTCGCCGGCCGCGCGCGACGACCACGGTCTCCGGCGCAGCGTCTCGAAGATCCTCTCCGAGTTCGACGGTGGCGGGAAATACGACGGCGCGCTCTCGCGGCCCCTCATCGGGTCGGCGCGAAGTCGCTCTAAAAAAGTCTGAGTTGTGGCACCTCACATGTTTATTTGGCGCGCTCCTCGCTCTACAGGGGTCATACGCGCAACGCCTCGTCGGTGAGGTCGCAGACGAACATGTGGCCCGGCGCGTGCGTCACGCAGAGCGGCAAGGCGGCCTCCGCCAGCGCCGACTGCGGCGTCACACCGCACGCCCAGAACACGGCCACCTCGCCCGGCTCCACGCGGACGGCGTCGCCGAAGGTGGGCTCGGCGAGGTCCGCAATGCCCAGAGCAGAGGCGTCGCCCCAATGAATCGGGCCGCCGTGCGCCGCGGGATACGCCCCGGTGAGCGCCGCGACGGCCGGCACGGCCTCCGGCGCGTAGGGCCGCATGGACACAACGAGCTTGCCACCGAACGGGCCGGACACCGCGTTCGGCACGTCGGTGACGTACATGGACACGTTCGTCCCGTCCACGAAGTGCCGCGGCGGGTGGCCCGCGTCCGCCAACGCCTGCTCCCACGAGAACGAGCAGCCAAGCAGGAAGCCGGTCAGGTTGTCCCCGGTCCAGACGTGCGACGCGTCGGTGACGTCGTCGGCGGGGACGCCGTCGCGCCACACGCGATACCGCGGCAGGTCTCTGGCCAGGTCGGCGCCGGTCGCGAGCGCCGGCGGGAGGTCGGTCGGCGTCGACGCGATCGCCAAGAGGGGACACGGCCGCGGGTTCAACAAGCAGAACCGCGCGAAGTCGAAGGCGTGCTCCTTCGGGACGCAGACCAAATTCGCTTGCGCGTGGCCCGGCGCCAGGCCCACCGTCCGACCGGTCAGGGCGCCCGCGCGGCACTCGCGCCGCACCGCCGCTGCCGCCGTAGACGTCGCGGTGGAGGCCTCAAACGCGGGCGACAGGCCCGTGCGCAACACCTGACCGATGCCGCGGCGGAAGGCCTCGAGCGGTGATGGTAGCAGCATTGCGCTGCTGTCGATGTGCAGCGCCGTCGTGCACACAGTTCGCAACGTCGGCGCAAGATCGAAGCGCAGTGTTTGTACTGCCAGATTTGACACTGCCTGCAATACCCGTCAATGTGGCACCGGGCGCACCGGCCGGCCACGACCGCACGATTTACACGGGTTTATACGGGTTTTATCACAGTCAGCCGCGTAAGTACATCATCGGCGCCTTGCGCCAGCAACTCAGCGCACAACTGCACTGGTACACGATTCCTAAGCAAGAGGGAAAAGACGAAGACGTAGCCGCTGCGCTGCACGTAGTGGCAGTGCTACGGAGCCTTCAACCCAGAGCAGTAGGCATAGCATTTCGACCCATTCAACAACATGATGACGACACTGCTCCTGCTCACGCTCGGCGCCGTGCAGCCGCTGCTCGCGCCGCATCGACGACGGGTCGCGCGACGGGCAATCGCGATGTCCGACGCCGCTCAGCCGGTGCTCTGGGGCGAGAACCTCATCAAGTCCCACGATGGCACGCGGCGGCAGCTCGACGACGCGTCCCTGGTCCTGCGCGAGGGCCAGCGCTGCTGCGTCGTGGGCCACAACGGCTGCGGCAAGTCGACGCTGCTCGACATCATCTCGGGCGGCGACCGGCCCGACGGCGGCGGCGTGCGGCTGAAGCGCGGCGTCAAGGTCACGGCCGTGCCGCAGGAGCCGCTCGTCGCGCCCGAGGACGCCGGGCGCACGGTCCGGGACATTCTGCTGGGGGGCGACGGCGCCGGCGTGGAGGCGGCCCGCGCCTACGCGGCGGCCTCGGCCGCCTACGAGGCGAACCCGGCCGACGCCAAGACCGCGAAGAGCTTCGAGCGCGCGGCCGACGCGATGACGCTGCATGACGGCTGGGCCGTCGAGGCCGCCGTCGCCACCGCCGCGGCCAAGTTGAACGTGGAGCACCTCCAGGACCGCAGGGTCTCGGACCTGAGCGGCGGTGAGCGGAAGCGCGTCTCGCTCGCCGGCGCGCTGCTCAGCGGCGGCGACGTGCTAGTGCTCGACGAGCCCACAAACCACCTGGATTTGTGGGCCGTGCGGTGGCTCGAGGACCTGTTGAGCGGCGACGAGCTCTCGTCCAAGACGCTCCTCTTCGTAAGTCACGACCGCACGTTCAGCGAAAACGTGGCCACGTCCATCGTGGAGCTCGACGCCGGGTCCCTCTACGAGCACTCCTGCGCCCAGGGCTCCCTGGTCGAGGCCTACCTCCAGGGCAAGGCCACGCGCCTGGCGGACGCGCGGTCGCAGGCCTCGTCGACGCGGAAGCTCCTCGAGGTGGAGCTGGCCTGGCTGGCGCGCGGCGCCAAGGCCCGGCAGACGAAGTCCGTGAGTCGGATCGCGCGCGTCGGGGACCTCAGGAGGGGCGCCGCGGAGGTGGCGGGGCGGGGCGACCTCGGCCTGGCGTCGGGCGCGGCCCGGGGCGACGCGGGGCGGCGCGACGAGACGCGGCGGAAGCGGGTCGTGGTCACGGTCGACGGGCTCGGCGCGGCGTTCGGCGACGCCGTGGTCTTCGAGGACTTTTCGTACGAAATCGCGCACAGCGACCGCATCGCCGTCGTGGGCGCGAACGGCGCGGGCAAGTCCACGCTGGTCCGGGCCGTCGTGGCCGCCGCCGCGCGCGACGGCAAGTTGATCGGGTGCACGGACGCCGAGCGGAGCAAGTTCGCGGCGGACGCGGCGGAGGGGGCGGCGGAGGAGACCATCGCCCTCGCGGCCGTGACCGTGGGCTACTACGCGCAGACGCCGCTCGACGCTCACAACCGGACGTCGCCGATGGAGTACGCGGTCGACGTCGTGTCCCGGCGGCCGAACGCGGCGCTCGTGGCGTCGGACATGCTCGCGGCGGCGACGTCGCTGCTGAAGACCTACCAGATCGACAGCGGGTCCTGGCAGGCCCCGCTCGCACGCCTCTCCGGCGGCGAGCTGCGGCGGCTCCAGCTGATGACGGTCCTCGACGCGAACCCGGACGTGCTCGTGCTGGACGAGCCCTCGAACGACCTGGACCTCGGCGCGCTGCAGTCGCTGGAGCGTTTTTTGCTCAACGACTTCCGCGGCGCCCTGCTTCTGGTGTCGCACGACCGGAGCCTGGTCGACGCGACGTGCGACTCGCTCCTCGTGCTCCCGGGCGACGGCTACGTCTCGTCCTTCGCGGGCTCCATGAGCGAGTACCTCGAGATCATCGACGCGGACAAGGAGGACGAGGAGGAGGTCGACGCGGACGGGGCGGCCGCCGAGGCGGCGGCGCGCGTGGACCGGCGGGCGGCGGACGACGTGCGGCGGGCCGCGCACAACGCGCCGCGGAAGATCCAGTTGCTAGAACCGAGGATCGAAGAAAAAGAGACCGCCCTCCTCAAGCTTGACGCCGAAATGGCCAAAGCCTCGGCCGACGTCCAGAAGGTCCAGGCGCTCTTCGCGGAGAAAACGGCCCTCCAGGCGGACGTGGACGCCATGTACGCGGAGTGGGAGGAACTCGAGGCGCTCGTCGAGGCGGCGGCGTCAGTGTGACCCAAGGGCCTAGTCCCCAGCCTTCGGGCGGCCTATTCGCTTTTCCCCAAATATCGTAGAAGTGTGATAATTATTTAACAGATGAGCCCCTTTGTCAGATCCTTTGTCTCTAAATATCGACCCGGGGTGGCCTAAAGTTTCCACGCGTCCTAGCAACTCTTAACCCGCGGGTTTCGCTGACCACTCCCAGCCCCAGGGGACTCATCGCGGGGGTCGCGCGGCATGTGCGGGGAAAACGTGAACCCGCCACCGCTACCGCGCAGCCTGGGGTCCGCGTCACGTAAACCCGTACCTCTCTACAGAGCTGGATTGCAGTAGAAATTGTCATCGGCGAGCTACCCGACGTACGCCTCACTCAGTGGCAACTCACGCGGTGCGTTGCGCTCGTATCGCGATACGCTCGAGCAACTCACGTGGTGGCCCACGGCGGGCGGTGACGGGCACAAGCACTTTGCGCTTTCGGACACGACGGGCGTCACGAATCCGCTGCGTAAAGGCGGGAGGGAGATCATCACAGTGGCGGGGATGGCGGGGGACAACCGGCAGCGCAGAGACACCTGGCTGCGCATCTCCCGGAAGAACCACCAGCCGCCGGTTTTTCCCACGCTGGATCAATTCCACCGGCGGGCGCGCCGGCGGCTTGCTTCTGCCGTCGCGCCGTACTTGGCTCCGTGATTCTCACCACGCGAGGTGCCTTCCCCGAACTCCCCCCTGCCTCGTCCCGCCACCTAACGTTCTAAAACAAATCCACGCCGGCCCGGTGGGGAAATAGGGGCCATCTAGGGGCCAGAAGGGGCCTTGCGCCTGGCGCTGGCGCCGCATTCGCGGAGGAGCAAGCACTTAAAACGCCCCTAACCCAGCAGCTCCGGCTCGTCGACGGACTCGTAGGCCACGGACGGCGGCAGCGCCCGCGGCGGCGAGGGCGGCGGCGGGTGATACGAGGGCGTCGCGGCGATCGTGGGGAGCGGCTCGGGCCCCATGTCCGTGTAGCCCGCCGGCCGCCCCACGCGCAGAGGCCGGCCACACAGGTCGTGGCCGTTCAGCAGCGCGAGCGCCATCGTCGCCGTCGGCTCGTCCCGGAACTCCACGAAGGCGAACATCCCCCCGGGCTGGACCTCGGCGTGGCGCACGATCGGGTTCCCCCCGTCGACGCCGCCCAGGGCCCCCGCCATGACCCGGTTGACGGCGTCCCGCAGCATGGCGCCGCTCACGGCCCCCGCGGTCAGGTTCCCCACGTAGAGCTCCCGCCGCTTCCGCGCGTCGATCACCGCGCCCATGGGCGCGCCCGTCACGTGCGCGCCCGCCAGCCCGCTGATGCCCAGCTCCCGCAGGACCTCCGGCGGCACGGCCAGGGCGGGCACGGCCCCGTGGGGCGGGTCCAGGTAGCCGGCGGGCCGCCCGATCTTCATGGGCCGCCCGGCCACCTCGAGGCCGTGGAACTTGAGCATGGTCGACGCCAACGCCTCGGACTGCATCTCCAGGAACGCGAACATGCCGCCCTCGCACAGCTGCGCGTTGATAACCGGGGGGCCCCGCCCCCCGTCGAAGTCCGGGAGCGCCGCGCAGAGGGACGCGAACAGCTCCCGCAGGCCCTCGCCCGTCATGGCGTTGGCCGTCAGGTTGCCCACGTACAGCTCGCGCTGCTTCTTGGTCGCCATCCCCTGGGCCGGCAGCAGCAGCGCCGCCAGGGCCGGCTCCGGCGGCCGCGCCCCGGGCTGGAGCGCGGCCGCGGCCGCCGCGCCCAGGGCGACGGCCTCGGGTGTCGACGTCGCGTCCCAGCGCGAGGCCTTCTTGCGCTTGACCTCGGGCGACGACGACGGGCTCCGGCGGCGGCGGCGGCGGTCCTTCCGGCGGTGCCTCCGTTCGCGGCTCCGGCTCCGGCCCGCCGGCGACGTCGCAGGGTCCGCCTCGGCGCGGCTGCCCCCGGACGCGCGGCGGTCGCGGGTCGGCACGTGGTCGAGCTCGTCCGTCGACTCTGGCGCGGGCCGGCCGTCCCGACCGTCCCCCCTCGGCGAGCGCTCCCGGTCCCGGCGGTCGTCGATGGCCGCCGGCAAGGGCTCGCGGCCGCCGTCGTCGCGGGCCCGCG
>Ga0302122_10000495_pt1 | contig 24316 bp, 16 predicted proteins | sample CB21_SCM_MG_FD_203115 | JGI IMG/M metagenome (GOLD analysis project Ga0302122, IMG submission 203115) | Marine microbial communities from Western Arctic Ocean, Canada - CB21_SCM | ecosystem: Environmental > Aquatic > Marine > Oceanic | place: Canada: Western Arctic Ocean | collected 2017-09-28
TTTAATTGGCGACGCAGTGTTTTAATTGCATCGCCAGAATTTACCATTTTATCTGGTGGAAGCACAACCTCGAGCGCCTCAATGAGCGAAGCATGTTTTAATAACTTTTCAACCCCTTGTTCGCTAGGCATGTCGAAGGTGACAACAATAAAACGTTGACCCATTGCTTTAAGAGCGCCCATGCGATCACGAGAAATAGCTGAATCTAGATCATCCAACGCCACTCGTAACCATGTCAGACCCATTTGCCATGTAGATAATATTGGATAGTCGTCTCGGGCTTTCTTGCGGACAAAATCATCCAACGGCCCATTAGTAGGCAACGCTAATACCTTGTTCCAATCATGTCGCAATTGTACACCTATTGGTGGCACATAACCTTCACGCGGATGTAATGGCTTTATTTTTTGAACATCTGCAGCAAGTTTAGTGGATTTGTCTTCAACATGAATTAAGCGAACCGCATGACTTTCCGCAAAAACGTCCACAACAGCATAACCAAGTTTTTTCGCATCGTCTCGACCAAATTCTGTGCCAGGTTCTATTGAAAAAAGTTCACTGAAGTCATGCCGCGTAAAAGCTGTCGAAGGTAAGCAGTACATATCAGTCTGACCATCGCGATTGTAAAAAAAGTGATGCACATGGCCCGCAAAAATCCCTTCAACGGAAAGGCCACGCAACAAACCTAGGAGATGACTTCGACCTGGTTCATCAATATTATCATAATGAGGTTGTTCATCACAAAACGTTAGGTAGGGAGGGTAGTGAATAAATACAAAACTTCGTTTGCCAGCATGGTCTTTTGTAAACTGTTCTAACCACGCCCATTGATCTGACTCTTCTGACAACCCACTGTTTAATACGGAAGCATTCAGTGTAACAAACTGAATACCCTGATGAGAAAAGGCACCAAATGTATCACCAAAGTGTTTTTTATACTTGCTAAGAAAGGCATCAGAAACCTGCGGTGCCGGAGCACTAGCTATATGTTTATCACCAATATCGTGATTGCCTGGCAGATAATGAACCGGGAAAGGAATATCCTCAAAAATACTTAGGGCAAGCCTGCAGACTTCATCATAATTTGGTAATGCGGGAAATGGTCGGACCATATCACCAAGGTGGATTACAAATTCAGGATCATGGAACTTAAGATCCTCTATAACCCTCTTTATCCTTTGATTTGCTTTATTCAGGACCGCATATGGCGCCGTATCCGAAACTCCAGCAGGCATGATATGGGTGTCTGCAATAATAGCAAAACTAAATATCAGCGTTTTGTTTTCAGACATTCTTTTTTCTTTTTTTCAGATCCAAATTTAAACTTTCACACCCAGCTATCACACTTGCCCTTTTCGAAAGACAGTATGTTCTTGGGTATAAAATTGTAGAGTCGAGGGGCCATTTGAACCACCAACACCCAAAGACGAGTTTTTAACTCCAACAAATGGTGCGTGATCCTCAGGAAAGCTTCCACAATTGACGTGAAGCATTCCGCTTTCAGCTTCCGCAATGAACCTATCAACAAGTGGAGTTTGTTCAGAATACAGGCAAGCTGAGAGCCCAAATTCAACGTTATTGCAAATCTCCAATGCTTCATCAGCTGTATCATATGGTATAACAGCCAAAACTGGGCCAAAGACTTCGTCGCGAGCGACTTCCATATCTGGCCTAACGTTGCTAAGAATAGTCGGCGCATAAAAATACCCTTTGTTTTGTTCGATCTTATTACCACCAGCAGCAACATTGGCACCAGCAGCGCGGGCACGCTCTACAAAACCTGACACATCATCTCGTGCCTTTTCCCCCATAAGTGGACCAATTGTGCTTGAACTATCCATTCCGTCTCCCACCCGAGCTGCATTTGCTCGGTTAGCTAAACCATCGACCACCTTTTTTTCAAGTTCGCGACGGACTATGACCCGGCTTACGGCCGTACAGCGTTGGCCACAGACGGCAAAAGCTGCCATATAAATCTGATCAAGTACGGCCTCTAGGTTGCTAGCATCGTTCAGTATTGCGGGGTTTTTACCACCCAATTCTAAACTAATTTCAGAAAGATTTGCAGCAGCAGCCTGCGCTACAATTCTGCCAATGCCAACAGATCCAGTAAAACTGATTGCATCAACACCCTGTGCGGCAGTCAATACGCTCCCCAGTGTTCCTGACCCATAGGCGATCTGGAACAATCCCTTGGGTAATGTAGCATCGGCCACCTCTTGCATAATAAATGCAGCTCCAGGCGTACTTATGGACGGCTTCAACACCACTGCATTGCCATAAACTAATGCAGGAATGGTTTTTCGCATTGGTGTACTAAATGGAAAATTCCATGGGTTGATTCCAAGAATTACACCACGAGGACGGCGAGTAGAATAAGTTATCGTCCCTGGCTTTTGAGAGGGAAGAACTTCACCAATTGGGCCAGATGCACGTCGAGTGCTGGCACGGCCTTCACCAAATGCTTTGGCCACTTCACCGCGTGATTCACCAATGATTTTGCCCATCTCGCGCGTAATCGAAGTGGCTATATCTTCAGCACGGCCTTCTAGGCCACTGATGAACGCCTCAACAACATTACCACGTTCAGGTTGTGGTAAACGTGCCCATTTTTGCTGAGCAGTTCGGGCCATAGCCATCATTCCAGGAACTTCATCCGGGGAATTTGTTTTAAAAACTCCTACAACTTCAGATGGGTTTGCAGGATTTTTAATTTCAACAGACATTTTGTTTCCTTTAGTATTTTTGGGTTTTTGACAGCAGCAAATCAAATTGAAAGGTTAGTTTACAAATTATTATTTCAGAAAGTCACCCAAACTTTGGGTTCCAGTAATCAACTCAGTAACTGTTTGTTGATCAAGTGGTGGCCAGTCTGCCGGAACTTCCATTACTTTCGGTAAACGTAAGCGGCCCTTGGTAACATCCACGCCTTGCTCACGTACAAACCTTGCTTCATCACCAGTTCGTGCGACAAAATCCCACTTTGGTTGCGGTCCCGGTGTGGTTTTTATTATTTTTCGCTGTTCTTGACTTTTTTGTACTTGCCGACTGAGTTCCTCTGGGTCCCAGTTATTAAATGCAATAACTTGTAGCGCACTCAGCACGTCAAGAAATTCTAGATTTTTTGCCAAATTGTTTAATTCTTTGGGATCAGCATCTAAATCAAACAACAGAGCTGGATGCCCATGCGTATAAATAAATTTAAATTTTCCCTTTCTCACCATACGGCAGGGTACGCAGGGACCAATAGCCAGGTAATCACTGATTGCAGTATCAGGCCAGTAGTCCAGATTTCCATTCATCAGCGAAAGTACGCTTTGACCAACAAGGCTTGACTTTTCTGTACCTGCGAGATCGAGAAAAGTAGGCAATAAATCTACCAGTGAAACTACCTTGTCACAACGCTGACCCCCAACGATACCAGGGATTGAGGCGATAAACGGTACATGGGACGACCATTCCCAAAACGTCTGTTTGAACCACATGCCACGCTCACCCAACATCTCTCCATGATCAGATACAAAAAACACCGCTGTATTGTCCCGTTGGCCAGTTTTTTCCAGAGTATCGAGAATGTGTCCAACCTTATCATCAATATAAGAAATCATCCCATAATAGGCCTGACGAGCTGCCATCAGATGTTTTTTTGTAACCCGGTGGCGATGACGGCCATGCGCAAAAAATAACGCCTTAGAATGATAATCAAGTTCTTCGAATGGCAGTTCATCAACTGCAGGCTCGTCTATTTCATTCCCCTCATACCTGTCCCAATATTCTTGACTTACGGTAAAAGGTGTATGCGGACTGGTGAATGAGATAATTTGGAAAAAGGGTTGGTGGTCTTTTTCACGAGCCCGATCATAAAGGCTTTGGATAGCAGTATGCTCAACCTCATCATCGTAATCCTCTTGCATTGTTCGTATGCATGGACCAGCCTCAACTACACCATTGAGGGCCGTACCTGAAGGCACGAACGCTGGCCCCGCCTGCCAATCTGCTATCCATTGAAAGTTTGCTGGATAAACGTCAGTGACGGAGCGTTGGTTAAATCCATGCTCTTGATCTGGTCCAATAAAATGCATTTTTCCACAAAGTTCCGTCCAATAACCAGCGTGTCGTAGATAATGTGCCATCGTAGGCACTGAGCTGGGTAATTCATTGGCATTATCGTACACCCCAATATCTGGAGTAAGCTGACCACTTACCATCGATGCACGGCTTGGGACGCAGAGGGGATTATTTGAATAGCAATTGTTAAAAACGGTACCTTGAGCAGCAAGCCTTTCCAAATTGGGTGTCTTGCAAACTGTATTACCATAAAGGCTGAGTGCATGGGCTGCCAATTGGTCAGCCATTATTAGGACAATGTTTGGGCGGGTTACGTCAGACATCACAAAATTTCCTCAGCCATGATAGAGTTCCGTCGGTTTGTTTCTTTCAGGATCATACTGGCCCCTTTTTCGCCAACCATCAAAGTTGCAGCATTTGTATTTGCAGACGTAATTTTTGGCATAACAGACGCGTCGATGACCCGCAGACCCTGTACCCCGCGCACACGCAATTGTGGATCCACAACCGAGCCACTGTCGCTGCCCATTCTGCAGGTACCAACAGGATGGAAGACTGTTCCACCCATTTCACGAATTGCTTCCAAAATTTTCAAATCACTTTGTCTATCAACACCTATGACAGTTTCTTCGTCCCAAAGTGGACGAAAAGCCGGTTGTTCATGAATTTTACGTAACAGCTTGATGCCAGAAACCATTACATTTTGATCTAACTTGGTTGAAAGGTAATTTGGATCAATCCGAGGCTGCGTCGTATGCTTTGGAGATTGAATATGGACCGTGCCGCGGCTTTCTGGGTGACACTGCCAAAAAGATGCTGTGAAACCCGAATAGCGGTGCAAGGGGGTTCCAGGTTTATCTACGGATAAAGGCATGACGTTGAATTGAATATCTGGACGGCCAGGGGTTGCATGCTCCGTGCATCCACCGCCACCAACCTGGCCAGCGCCCACTGTTAAAGGCCCCGTTCCTTTTAATAGCCAATCCAATCCCATTTTTGCCAACTTAATTGGATTTCGCACATCATCATTTAGAGAAATTTTCTGTGTTAACTTTAACAATAGACGAATTTGATAATGATCTTGAAGGTTCTCACCTACCTCTGGAGAATCTACAATGACAGAAATGCCTTGTTCTTTCAGAACACTAGCGGGCCCTATTCCAGATAACTGCAGAATTTGTGGGGATTGTATGGAGCCAGCACATAAAATAATTTCCCGTTTTGCTTTGGCACCATAACTTTTTTCATTAGTTGTCCATGTCACGCCTGTAGCTCGTCCCTTTTCGAATTCGACCCGCGATACAAGTGCGTTCGTAATGAGCTTTAGATTTGCTCGTTTCAAGGCAGGGCGTAAAAATGCTGTAGCGGCACTAGCGCGAAGCCGTTTTCCAATGCTCAAATGATAGGCACCTACCCCATAGGTCGAGTGTCCGTTAAAATCAGCATTAGCTGGTAAACCAGCCTGCTCAGCAGCTTTGATCCAAGCTCGGCAAGCAGCATTTTCGTTACGCAATTGTGATACTGGAAGGTCACCATTGCGGCCATGGTATTTATCATCGCCACCATCGAAACGTTCTAATTGACGAAAATATGGTAGTACTTCCTCATAAGACCAGCCGTCAGCACCTAAAGATTTCCAGTCCTCGAAATCTTCATGCTGCCCACGTATATAAACTAAACCGTTAATTGAGCTAGAGCCACCAACAATTCGCCCTCGCGGCCAAACGATACCACGATGCCCATCACCCTCAGAGGGTTCCGTTTTGAAGATACGGGAAAACCGAGGGTCATAGATTGTTTTAAAGTATCCAACTGGAAGTTTTAGCCAAAGATTTCGGTCGTGGCCACCAGCTTCCAAGACTAAGACATTGCAATCTGGATCCGCAGACAAACGGTTTGCGACAACGGACCCAGCCGAGCCTGAACCCACAACTATGTAGTCATATTCTAGCAGGCTCATTTTGTAGTTCCCTTCGCAAGGTCTGCGCCCAACAAGGCACTAAATTTATCAGCCATCCCAAGTCCAGGGGTATCAGGCAAAGTCAGCCGGCCTTCTTTTATTGGCACCGAAAACAAAGCGTCGCGCAACGAATTATCGTTTGAATCAATTTCAAGCATTCCATCCCCACCAACAGCTGCCAGCAAATGCGCCGAGGCTGCCAAACCAATGCCACCACCCAAATAATGCGGACAATAACGTTTCCCTGCAGTGATAATCTTCTGTGCTATTGGCAGAACACCACTTATTCCACCCCATTTGCAAAGGTCTGGTTGGATCACATCTAAAATTGGTTTGGAAATCTGCAGGTCAAAGTCGCGAGCATTTAAAATATTCTCACCTGCAGCTATGGAAACGGACGAAGACGAAGAAAGCTTCAGCCACTCTTCATATGGTCGGTCAGCCATGATAGGCTCTTCCAGCCAAGCCAGTGAAAATTCTGCCAAATCGGGGAGAATGTCAGATGCCTCATCCACGGTCCATGCCTGATTGGCATCAACCATAAATTGCTCATCTGAATTTAAGTTTGAGCTAATTTCTTCAATATTTTTCAAATCGCTCTGCCGTTCAAAACCGATTTTTAGCTTAAAAGCCATGTGACCCTCGGACCGGCATTTATCAACTGCTTTGGTCGCATTAGTTGGGTTAATCCCACTTGCATAAGTTGGAATGGTCGCATTTATGCCACCTAAAAGTTGGAACAAAGGCAAACCCGCACGACGGGCTACCAAATCCCACATTGCCACATCAACGCCCGCAATACATTGCGCAATTGGCCCTGGTTCGCCAGCCTGTATAGCCAACCGCGCAAATTGTTTTTCAAGTGAGGTAAAACACTGGCTTGGGCTGGCAAAGGTAGCGCCAAATAAGAACGGTAAAATAGCTGTTTTGAGTAGACGAGCGCGATGTTCTGCTCCACATGCCGGAAAATTACACCAGACCTCTCCCAAGCCTTTGTGTCCTCTCTCATCTTCCAATTCCAGAAACACTGCGGGGCGATCAAACATCGTCCCAAAAGATGTCTGTACGGGAACAGGGCAAGGAACCCGCATAATAATTGGCACTGCTTTTATAATGGTGAGTGAGAGGTCAACATTAGCAAATTTTGGCGAAAGCAGATCAGACATCGACGGCCTCTTTACGGATCAGATTGAACCTATCAAATAGTTCCACTGGCGCATCAGCCTCATGCATCAAGTCAGTCATTGCGGCAACCAATCGTGCCTCCGTTTTGGGATCATTTATTGGCGAGACCTGTCTAGGATCAGCCCATAAGTCGTAAAGGCAGGTCTGAGTATCTTCAAAATTCATACCCTGAACTTCAATTGTATCACCTACTTCATTTACACGTGGTTTGAGTTTGAGCAGCGGAACACCTTTGGAAAAATCAAACGGGTTTGCAAGTGTTGCGTCAGTCAATTCTTTGATCGAAAAACGTGATGTCATGCGGGTTGGCATAAGTGTGTATTCATAAAGGCCGTCTGCTGTCAGCTTTTCAGGATAACGATAATAAACATAGCGCCCATCCGTTATATTGCAGGCAGCACCAAAGTAACCAAAAATCACTGCTTCTCGGATATCATGATCTTGTTCCATTAATGGCAGCAAGGATTTACCTAGGACATCTTCTGGGATTTCTTTGCTATGCATATCAAGTAAAGTTGGCATAATATCAATTGACTGCGTCAACGCTTTTCGTCTTGTGCCGCCTTGTTCGCTGAATTCTGGATGATAAATCATTAGTGGAATATGCGCGATTTCATCATAGACAGGCATCCGGTTTTTAGACCACCAGTCATGCTCTCCTAGCAAAAACCCATGGTCGGTTGTCAGCACCAGACAGGTATCCTTCCACATGTCATTCTCATCAAAAAAATCTAGTAGCTTGCCAAAATATTCGTCGCACATCGTGGTTAGCGCCGCATAATTGGCGCGAATTTCTGCGATCTCTTCAGGCGTCTCAGTAACACGTTTGTATATAGGCCAATCAAGAATTGGCCCTTGGTAGTCAGTAGGATACATCTCCCGAAAACGCGGTGGAGCGTGGAAGGGTTCATGCGGATCGAAGCACTCTAACTGCAAAAGCCAATTGTCGTCTTTGTAATTCTGTTTAAGGAACTCTTGTGCCAATCCAAATACTTGAGGGCCGCAATATTCTGCTTCCTTAGCAACATATGATCGGTTGATCATATAGTTAGCACGGTGATGTTGTAATGGATGGAAATCTTGTTTCAACGTCTCAAGATCTGGATCTACATGGGCCTTCCAGCGGTCAATTGCTTGCCCACGCACCAAATCCCAAGAAGAATAGCGTTGATGATAGGTTGCGCCACCATCAGCAAAGTAATGGTGATGGTCAGTAGCTATATGAGAGTAGGTACCCGATTGTTTCAAAAGTTCTGGAAATGAATCATCAAAAGGCTCTAAGGGTCCCCAACTACGGTGTAAGAAATTAATTCTACCAGTGTGTAAGTCCCGGCGTGCCGGTATGCAGGGGAGGCTACCAACATAGTGATTGTCAAATGTCACAGCACGTTGAGAAAAGCGCGCAAAATTGGGCGTGTGAACCGTGGTTGAACCGTAACTTTCCATTGCGTTACGATTGAGAGAATCCAATAGAACAAAAACAGTCTTCATGTCTTAATTGCCCGATTAATTTTATTGAAGGCCGAACCATTGATGGCAGTTTCCAGCTTATGAATATGAAATATGTGCAACTTGGGTCCTTACTTCTTTGTATGCCGGGGGTTCTGTGGGGGTGTAACAGCAACATAAGGAAATCGTCCGCGCTGTTTGGTTGCTGTGGTGCTTGGATCATTCCCACCACGCACATAAACCTTAGCTGGATCGTAATGTGGGGCATAATCCCAAGAAGGAAAACGTCCTTGTTTCATTGCGCTCTGCACAAAAATTCGTTTGCGCTGCGAAGCCCTAATTCGTTGGTCTAGATCATCCTCGTCCCAGCGTACCTGCATTTCAGCAAACATTTTATCCATTTCGAATTGATAGTCAGGATTATTGGCCAAATCAGTTAACTCAAGTGGGTCTTTTTTCAAATCAAAAAGCATCTTTGGATCTGTCCGACTGTGCACAAGTTTCAAGTTTCCTTTGATCATCATGAGAGCGGGCGCATAAAGCCCTTCACCATTAAATTCGATAAATACTTTGTCGTCTTCGCTTTCGCGCTCAGGTAACTTTAGAAGACTTCGGCCATCGCAGGGGGCCACATAGTCAGTAAATGTGCTACCACTTGCGATGTCTACAAACGTAGGCAATAGGTCCACCAGTGACACCAGAGACTCCTCACGATAACCTGCTTTAAAGTTTGGTCCCTGCACAATAAGAGGGACTCGGATTGATGCTTCATAAGGGTTAAATTTGTACCACATCCCCCGCTCACCTAGCATCTCGCCATGGTCAGATATAACAAATATATACGTATTTTCAAGCTGGCCAATGCTCTTTAGTGTACCAATCAAACCCCCAATCAGCTCGTCCAAATGACTAACCATTGCAAAATAGGCCCGCCTAGCAGTCTGAAGCTGATCAGAAGTAATATCGAATTCATCCTGACGGATTGTCATATAATATCGCTGTGACCAGGGGTCACGCTTTTCGTAATCTATATGGGCAACTTCTGGTTCAGGAATATCAACGCCGTCATACATGTCCCAATACTTCCTACCGGCAACAAATGGGTTATGAGGTTGGGTAAACGATACGTGGAGCATGAACGGCCGATCATCTGTAGATCGAGCATGATCATACATTTCCTTTTTAGCTGCACTAAATACCTCTTCATCATAATCAATTTGTAAATTGCGCTCACAATGACCTGCCTCAACAACACTTAGAAGGCTCATAACTGACGGAGCATAAGGCTCATCAGTTTGCTCCCAGTCAGCAGTCCACGCAAAATCAGACGGATAGATGTCAGTCGTCAACCGCTCCTCAAATCCATGGAGTTGATCTGCCCCCACAAAGTGCATTTTGCCTGAAAGCGTTGTTTTATAACCAAGTTTACGGAGGTAGTGCGCAAATGTAGGTTCAGATGGCAAAAACTCTGCGCCGTTATCAAAAACGCCAACATCTGATGGTAATCGGCCAGTCATCATTGATGCACGCGACGGGCCACAGACTGGGTTATTACAATAGCTATTGGTAAAGGTTGTGCCATTCTCAGAGATCTCGTCAATATTGGGTGTTATCGCATATGGCTTTCCATAGGCTGATAGGCAAAGGGCGGTCATTTGATCAGCTTGAATGACGAGGATGTTTGGGCGGGTCATCGATAAATCCTATTTTCTAAAATATCCATCTAAGACTTTTGAGCGTTAAAATATTGGAGTTTTTTCCATAGACCCCCAACTTATTTAATTTTATTAAATCAAATAAAAGAAACACTAATGTCATGCTAAATTCTTCTTATTATTTCGTATGAAGTAGTGAAATGCTCCCAGTATTATTAGCAATAAATATCCAACAATATCAGTTGATATAGAAGCGCTCAAAAGACAGAAAGTAACAACAATGTAACCTAATCTCTCAATTAGTAATAACTTGGAGATCAGCCATCCTTGGATACAAAATGATAAGCATAAGGAGCCAATTATTGCTGAAATAGAAGTCAATAGTATCATTGAGATTGAAGCATCAATGCCTATCAAAACAGGGTTAAATGCAAAAAAGTATGGGATGATAAATGCTGAGCACCCAAATTGACAAGAAACTAGTGCTATCTTAAACGGATTAGCGTTTGCAAGGCCAGAGGCTGCGTATGCCGCAAGAGCGACCGGAGGCGTAATTGATGAAAGCATTGCAGAGTAAAAAACAAATAAATGAGCCGCAAGTTTATGAATGCCCAGCTGTTCGAGTGCGGGTGCTGCAAGCGTGGCAACAAGGATATAAGCAGCAGCGGTTGGCAATCCCATTCCCAAAATCAAACACGATATCATAGTCAAAACCAAAGCAAAGAAGAGGTTTCCACCAGATAGAGAAATCACTAATGACGAAAACTTTAGGCCTAGACCGGTTAGGGTAATGATTCCAATTATTATACCGGCACATGCACAAGCTGTGGCCACCGGTATTACCGCATCCACTCCATTTTCAATTGATTTAATTATTTTTCTTAATGTCAGCCAAGTTGAACGACGAACATAACTAACAGCCACAGCCATCATCAATGCACACACCGAGCAATACATTACGGAGTACCCGTTTAGCATCATGTAAATAAATACTGGTAGTGAGAGAAGTAAGTGCCCACCGTTTAAAAAGGTTTTTGATAGCGACGGTATATCCTTAGCACCTAGTATTGGTATATTTCTTTTAATTGACTCTAGGTGCACAACCGAAAAAAGAACGATATAATATAAGATCGCAGGAAGAAGTGCAGCCTTAGCTATCTCAAAGTAAGAAATACCCGTCATATCGGACATTAGAAAAGCGGCAGCACCCATTACAGGTGGCATCAGTTGTCCTCCAGTAGAAGCAACAGCTTCGATAGCACCAGCGGTCTCAGACCGATAGCCTGTGCGTTTCATTAGCGGTATTGAGATGGTCCCAGTTGTTAAAACATTTGCTACAGCCGTTCCAGAAATCATTCCCATTAAGCTAGAACCCACGACTGCGGCTTTTGCAGGCCCACCCCGAGATCTCCCAGTTAAAGCATTTGCTATGTCCATCAGGACTTTTCCAGCACCAGAGCTTTCAAGCACTGCCCCAAATAAAACTATTAAAATTACAAATGTGGCTGTAACCCCGAGTGGAGTGCCAAATATCCCACTACCACCCAAATATAAGTGAGATATGACCCTAGTTAAACTATAACCTCTATGTCCCGCTTCTCCAGGTAAAAAGTTGCCCAGAAGGGCATAGCCCAAAAATACTAATGCTAGTATAGTTATAGGCCATCCAATAGTTCTCCTGGTTGCATCCAAAAGAAGAAAAATTGCGACAAGCCCAAGATAAAATTCAAAGTAAGTTAGATCACCATAACGATCGTTAATAGCGTCAAAAAAGATTATCTGATAAACCATTACCATAAAGCTCAAAATTGCGACGCATATAAATAAATACCCTCGAGCTGATTTAACTAATTCTCGAAATGACATTTTTTCAAGAGGATAGAGGTAAACTAGAAAAAGTATCATACCAATATGAAAAGACCGTTGTATCATATCAGGGAACACGCCCCAAAATGCAGTATAAATACTAAATGCTGACAGCAAAATTGCAGCACTGATCCTGACTAGCCAAATCGGAGGGCAATTTAAAATATCATCAACAAAGGATTTCATATTGTCTTTCTAAAAATTTTAAATTGTCCTGTAATTATTGCTTATGGGGTTCATGAGATCCAACCGTGTCAATAAAAACGTCTTTTCTTGGCCTTCGTTTTATTTGTACTAGAATTTATCTCTCCAGGTTCACCCTAAATTGACGAGACCTGGGAAATTAGCTGGCCACCAGAACAGGCAAGGTACTTAGCTTGCTATCCATCACTAATGTCTAAAATAAATATACTTATCCATATGAGATGCTTTTCAAGCATCTCATATGAAAAAAAGTAACCTAGTCAGCTGTTCTTTTTACAAACTCTTCAATGCCAGGAACTCCGATTTCTCGGTAGTATTTCAGGGCGCCTGGATGAAGTGGTGCACCAAATCCATTCAGAATTGTTGCTTTTGAAACTTTTCCAAATGCAGGGTGAACTGCTTTCAAATTTCCTAAGTTTTCAAAGATTGCTTTGGTCATGGCGTAAACAAGGTCAGCTGGAACTTCTTTAGAAATTACCATACCATTTGCTAGACTAAATGATGGGGTGTCATTATCAATTCCATTATAAGTTCCACCTGGAATAGATAGCCTCGCATATGGAGGATATTTAGCCTGATGCTTCGCAAAGAATGCATCCGAAATGGGAATTAATTTTACTTTTCTTGATGCAATCAACTTTTTGACTGGAGGTAAAGGGAAGCTTCCATTCCAAATTGCGGCATCAATATTTCCATCAGCAAGAGCATTTGCCATGGCACCTAATTTTATCCTAAAGGCTTTAAAATCTGCGCCCTCACTCAACCCAAGGGTATCCATCATGGCATCTGCGTCAAGCATGGACACTCCACCGGGTTGTCCCATCCCAACTCTTTTACCTTTTAGGTCAGCCATGGTATTTATACCGCTGCCTTCAAGAGTTATAATGTGCATTGCCACTGGAGCGATGCCCATCCAGCTAAGAATCTTGCCCTTCTCTGTTCCTTTATATGGACCGGTTGCAGCGTATGCTTGGAATGACGAAAGCGTAGTCGCCATGGAAATTTCTAGTTCTTTGTTCTGCAACAATTTGATATTTGCAACGTAACCTTTTGTTTCTTCTGCGGTCAAAGAAACTCCATCCACGTTTTTATTTATGACGTCTGCTATACCGGCCGACCATGTATAAGCGGTACAGCCTATCGGACAGGAACCAATTGAAAGCTTAGTATTAGCAGCGCTGACGGTCGATATAGAAAACGCCCATCCCATAAAAGCTACTAAAACTATCATATATTTTTTAAAATTCATCATTTTACTCTCCCATATAAAATCAGATTATTATATTAATCACGGTAATTAAATAAAAAAAGGTGTCAAGTTAGTTTCTTACTTAAAGTTGATATATAAATGCGCTGGACTGAATGCAGTTAAGCGTTCCTGTCGTTCTCAGACGAACTCTCCAGTATCTCCTATAGTATTTTTTTTATGTGATTTTTCGATTAACAATTTTTCTACATTAAAAGTTGGAGAGTAGATATTTTCGGCTAAACTAAGAGCTGCCGCCGCAATGGCAGGTGAAAAAATGGACTGGTCGTTAGCAGTTATGACTTTAGTCATAACTGCACTTTCATTGAGTTGTTTGCAAAATGCTTTTCCAAAAATGGAGCTGCGACCAACAGGGCCAGTTAACAAGATGCGCTGCGGGTCAATCGCTCGTAACATCGCCACACAATGGCTACCGAGTGCGCTTCCAGCACCTTGAACCACTTGCATTATTTTTTCGTCTGATAGTGACTCTTTCAAAACTAGACGGAGCTTTTCATCTTGATCCTCGATGCCAAAAACACCGTCAACCATTGCACTTCTTAAACCCAGTTGATCCAAGATTGCCCAACCAGACGCAACCATTGTAATACAATCAGATTTTCCACATGAACACATTGCCCCATCTTGCCCAGCAGGGAAGTGCCCTATCTGTCCAGCTGTATTGTTATGGCCACGTATTATTTTGCCATTGGATATGGTGGCAACGCCCAAACCCAGCCCCACCCTTACCAAGAAAATGTCGGTCATCCCCGCACAACAGCCAATACGAGTTTCGGCAACCGCAACACAACGGTTAACGTTTTCAACCGTAATGGGAACACCAAGACGCTTTTCAAGACTGTTACGGACGTCAAACGGTGGCCAACGTAGATATGGTGAGTGCAACCATAGGTCACCTTCGACATCAAGATAGCCCGCTATAGCAACTCCAGCAGTAAGTACTTGATCACGTCTAATTTTGTGATCATCAACCATTTTAAGCGCCGCAGCTGAAATTTCGTCTAGTGTAAATTTGGCATCGCTCAAATCAGACGGCTGGACCGAGACACTTGCTATCTCAGCCCCTGAAATGTCGGTCAGGGCGACACTAGTGTTGGACGCCAAAATGCTAAGCCCCAGAACATACCCACCCTTAGTATTGATTTCTAATCCGGTACTACGTCTACCGCGCCCCTGTTTTAATTTCAGGCTTCCAGTTTCCTTTAACAAGTCGACATTCAAAAGTTCTTGAACGATGCGTGTCATGGCGGCATTGGTCAAACCTGTTTTATTTGCCAGTCGGCTTCGATCAATACCAGGGTTTTCAAGCACTAGTTTCATAACACTAGCACGGTTAAAATTTCGCATACTGTCTACGTTTTGACTTTTTTTTGTTGGCATTTAAACATCCAAATTATTATGTTAATCAAGGTAATTAAATAAAAAAAGGTGTCAAGACGGTTTCTATTCAGGACACTTCCAAGAAAATTACTGTGAAAAAAGGTAATCATTATTGGTTTTAAACAGAGTAACAAACATTTTTATTGTTGTTTATAGAATTGTTTTGCAGATCTAACGAGTTATGGATAATTAAAAATAGGCTTCCCGAACAGCCTGGAAGCTGATCGCCAGCCTATTTAATTAGTGACGGTAATATGTTAGCCAATCAACAAGAAATTCTTATGGACTATTTTATGAATAATGAGGCCAAACAAATTCACTCCAACATCCTAAATTCTCTCTCACTTGAGCAGGCCCAAAGGCTAGCCAATAAAAGGTTAAAAGAGGGTTCTTCTGAGGATGCTAAAAGTATATTTTCAGACATTCTTGCTAAGTTTCCAAAGAACAGAAAAGCTATTGATGGGCTTAAAGCATTATCAGTAGGGCTAGTTGGCAAAAAAAATAATGTTCAAAACCCACAACAAGAACAACTAAATTTTTTGGTTCAACTCTACAGCCAGGGACAATTCCAAAAAGTTGTGGACACTAGCTTTCATTTACTGAAACAGTTTCCTAATTCAGTCATTCTTCAGAATATTTCTGGCGCTGCTCATGCAGGGTTAGGACGACTTACTGACGCAATAACTTCATACAAAAAGGCGATAGCCATCGAGCCCAATTATGTGGATGCCTACTACAACTTAGGCTTTGCTTTAAGGGAACAAGGCGACTTGGAAGAGGCCATTAAAAATTTCAATAAGGTAATATCACTAAATCCTAATTATGTAGACGCCTACAACAACATGGCTGCAACTCTCGAAAAGCAAGGCAAACTAGAAGAGGCTTTAAAAGCTTACAAGAAGGCGGTAGCGATCAAACCTGATTATGCTGATGCCTACTATAACATGGCCTCAACTCTTGAAAAACAGGGTAAGCTGGAAGATGCTGTAATGTCCTACACAAAGGCCATATCCATCAAGCCTGATTACGCAGACGCCTACTTCAACATGGCGTCAACTCTCGAAGGGCAAGGCAAGCTGGAAGAGGCTATAGACGCATATAAAAAGACACTCGATATAAAGCCTGATTATTCTGAAGCGTGGTCAAATGGCGCAAGAGCGTTAGAAGGCTGGAATAAGCTTGAGCAATTGGAACTTTGGCTGAAAAAAGCTTTTCAAGCCTGTGAAATATTACCGCCTGAACTTCAATTTCAACAAGCAAAGTTACTATGGCGAAACAAAGAATATGAAAAAACTACAAATATTGTCAAAACCATAAATTTTGATTTAATTACTGACGACCTTAAAAAAGAGTGCCTAAACTTGGAAGCAAAGTGCTTTGAAGCACTAAAAGATTTTGATAAAGCATACAAAAGCTTCGACGAAATGAATTCTCTGGCCAAAAAGTCCAAAGAATATGCGCAATGCAACCCCGAGAGTTATATCGAGGAAAAAAGAAATCAGCTAGCAAAACTTAAATCTAGGCCAGTTCCAATATTTCCAGATTATACAACTCCGCAGCCAAACTCTGATCCTGCATTTCTTGTTGGCTTTCCGAGGTCAGGTACCACTTTGCTGGATACAATATTAAGATCACACTCTCGCATTGAGGTAGTAGAAGAAAAGGCTACTACCAAGGCAGCACAGACATTTATTTATAAAAATAACCATTCAGATATTGTAAACCGATTATTGCCGCCGGCAATACTTTCTGGAGCGAGAAAAGCTTATCATGCAGAGCTAAACAAACATCTAAGCCAAGTAAATTCCAGTTCAATTTGTATTGATAAACTGCCACTAAACCTAGTTAAGACCCCATTGATTAATCACCTTTACCCAAGGGCCAAATTTATATTGGCGTTGCGGCATCCACTGGATGCGATTTTAAGCTGCTGGATGCAAAACTTCGCACTTAATCCTGCAATGGCAGTGATGACAGATTTGGATCAAACAGTAGATCTATATTGCCTTGGTATGGAAACATTTAAAAAATCCTGGACTGACTATAATTTGAGCGTTCACCTTATAAGATACGAAGATTTATTAGAAAACCTGGCTGAAGAAACCACAGCACTTCTAAAATTCTTAGATTTGGACTGGGAACCTCAAATGAAAAACTACCAAGATACAGCAATTAAGAGAGGAAAAATCAACACACCTAGTTATTCTCAAGTTGTTCAACCAATTTACAAAAATGCAAAATATAGATGGCTGAAGTACGAAAAATACTTAGGCAAATACCTTGAACAGGTTACGCCATGGATCAACGAGTTTGGATATGAAGGTCAGTAAAAACTGAGGGGTATTCACGATTATGGTTTCAGACAGACCCAGACAGTATTTTGGCACAGACTTTCACTTTGAAATTATTTTACTACACAAAGTTATTAAATTCGGAGAGCTCCTAGTAAGAAATATGACGCGTGCTATCCCTACCCTTTGCTCTATTTATCCTTATTATTGGCAGGCATGAATTGGACGAACTTTCAAAACCACTATTCATTGGATCTGAAATCTATCGTGGATCAAGTTATGGCGCCAACCATCCACTGTCCATTCCAAGGGTACCCACCGTAATCGACCTATGTAACGCACTTGGTTGGTTACCTGAGGCACAGTATCGTCGCAGTCCACGCGCTAAACTAGCTGCATTAGAGGTTTTTCATACGCCGCAGTATCTTGCCGCGCTTCAGGCTGCCGAAGAAACAGGACAGGTTTCAGATAAAGAACGAGTGCTGTATCATATTGGTACTGTTTCCAACCCTATCTTCCCTGAAATGTTTCGACGGCCAGCAACTGCCGCAGGTGGTAGTCTGCTAGCGACAGAGTTACTAAAAGAGGGTGGCATTGTATATAATCCTGGGGGTGGAACGCACCATGGCATGCCTAATAGAGCCAATGGCTTTTGTTATTTAAATGATCCTGTTTTGGCAATAAAGGCATTGTTTCGTCAGGGCCTTGAGCGCATTGCATACGTGGATATTGATGCCCATCACTGTGACGGCGTTGAAGCGGCTCTGACTGGCGTTTCTGGCGTGCTGCTTGTCTCCACGCATGAAGAACGGCGTTGGCCGTTTAGCGGCGCGATAGAGGACAATGCAGAAGGCGTTGCATTCAATATTCCCTTACCAAAAAACACCAACGACAGCGAGTTTAATACAGTTTTAGAGAACGTAATTCTTCCAGCAGTGGAAAATCATCGGCCACAGGCGATTGTGTTGCAATGTGGAGCTGATGCTGTTTTGGAAGATCCATTGTCAGGTCTAGCACTATCAAACAATGCACACTGGCGGACAGTATCAGCGTTAAAGGCTATGGCTCCACGCTTGTTGGTCTTGGGCGGTGGAGGTTATAATCCTTGGACGGTTGGTCGCTTATGGACCGGTGTTTGGGCAATTTTGAATGAGTTCCCCATTCCAGATATTTTGCCTGACACAGCGCAGGCTGTGTTAAAAAAACTAACATGGAGACGGAAAGCGTTACCAAACAATAGGTTATTAACCACGCTGACTGATGTGCCACGAGATGGTGGTGTTCGAACGATCATTCGAGATAGAATCCGTGCACTTGAGCAACGACTAAAGCAAGAAATCTAAAAGTCAGAGCGAATAAACTCTGACAGGCGATGCCAGTATTTAATTAATTTATCGACTACTTAAGCTTAAGCTTAGGTTTTTAATTTAAATTTTATAAATTTTGGTCTGGCGATTCATCAATATTTGTGCAGTCTGTCATGTAATATCAAATAAGCGAGTGGTTTTTCACATCGTAAATATTAGAGGGGATGAAGATGAAGTATAGTAAATTTATTATGAGCATTGGGGCCATCGCAACGAGCATTGGGCTTGCGGCAACTTCAGCATCAGCTGAAAAGGTTTTAACAGTAGCTTCATGGGCTGCGCCATTTCACACCATGAACGAAAACGTATTTCCATGGATGAATAGTCAACTCCAAAGTTGTACAGGCGGATCATTAAGCTTGAAAGTAGAATACGGCATGGCGCCTCCACCAGCGATGTACGATACAGTGCGTGATGGTGTAGCAGACATGTCTTGGATCGTATACGGTTACACACCAGGCAAATTTGTAAATACAATGCTCGCTGAACTTCCAGGTATTCCAGGAAATGCTCGCCAAAAATCTGTCGCATTTCAAAAAACACATGAGAAATTTTTTGCGGCTTCCGGTGAAGCAAAAGGTGTAGAGATATTAGCAAACTATACTCACGGGCCTGGAATGGCGAACACGGTAAAGAAGGTTACATCGTATAAAGAGCTAGAAGGCGTTAAAATGCGAATTGGCGGCGGCGTGGCCAATGCTATTGGTAAGGCATTAGGAGTTGCTGGGGTAGGTGCACCTGCACCTAAAGTTTACGAATTGATCTCTGGTGGTGTTGCTGATGGTGTCTTCTTCCCATTTGAAACCATGCATGCGTTTAAAATTGCAGAGCTAGCAAAATACTCTCTATCCAATCCAGATGGCATGTACACAACAGCTTTTGGGATTGTCATGAATAGTGATACATACAACGACCTCGATGCAACACAGCGTGACTGTGTGGACGGAATGAGAGGTGTTGATCTAGCTAGGACAATAGGTTGGTTCTGGGATGATGCAGACAAGTATGGTGCATCTCAAGCAGCAAACTATGGTCACGAATTAACCATCGCTAGTGATGCTGAAAGAGCATATTTCAAGGATGCAACAGCAGGTGTTTCAGCCGATGTTGTTGGCAAAGTTTCTGCAAAAGGTGTAGATGGAGCAGCAGCCCTCGCTTACTTTATTGAGCAAGTTGCAATAGAATCAGGAAATTAAGGTTTTATAATTAAATTATGATTTTATTTATTAATACTTTGGAACGGCTAGCTCTCTGGGTTAGCCGTTTCATTTCAAGTCTGGCAGCCTTAGTCTTATTTTGGATGGTGCTAGTTACTTGTGTTGATGTAATTGGCAGATACTTTTTTAATGCTCCCCTATATGCTGGATCAGAGATGGTACAAGTAAGTATGGCAGGTGTTATATTCTTATCATTACCACTTATGTTTTTTCGCCATGAACACATCGTCGTAGATTTATTTCCAGTTTTTCAAAGAGGTTATTTGGGATGGGGTTTAAGTATTATATTTTTAACCATTTCTGCTTACAGTCTCTGGATTGTTGCTGATAAAACTCTGTTCTACGCCATGAGGTCCTTAGAGGACGGCGACACCTATGAGTATATTTTAATGCCGTCATTTCTTTCGGATGGATCTGGTGAGTTTGCACCAAGATTTATTGTTGAAACTTTTATTGCGTTATCTTTATTTTTTACCTCACTATTAATAGCCTTACGATTACTAATAGTCATATCAAAACCTGGCTCTAACGCCGAAGCAGGTTTAGAGGCTTACTAATGGATCCATTATCAATTTCATTGATTGGCTTTACAGCCATTTTATCTTTAGCATTTTTGAGATTTCCATTGGCTTTAGCAATGGGATTGGTTGGTGTTATTGGTTTTGGAGAAATGTCTGGATATCGGGCTGCTATCTCCAATCTGGGCCGTCTTGTAATGGACTTGGGTCAATCATATTCGTTATCTGTTTTACCTCTTTTTATTCTAATGGGACTGCTAGTTGAGAAAGGTGGCATGGCAAAGCAGCTTTACCGAGCAGCCTACGCCTTTCTTGGCGATAAAAAGGGCGGCTTGGCTATGTCTACGGTCGTAGCCTGTGGAATGTTTTCTGCAATTTCGGGGTCTTCAATTGCAACAGCTGCAACCATGTCAAAAGTGGCAATGCCTGAAATGCGTCGTTACAAATATGCCGACTCGTTAGCAACAGCATCAATAGCCGCTGGAGGGACGTTAGGAATACTAATTCCACCAAGTGTGATTTTAGTAATTTATGGCTTGCTAACAGAGCAATCGATTGGAAAATTGTTCATGGCTGGATTTATTCCAGGTTTTATTGGAATATTGTTTTATACTTTGGCAGTTAAATTTGTTGTAACTAGAGATGCAACTTTGGGCCCTGCAGGTGAACGCACTGCTTGGAAAGACCGGCTTATAGCTCTAAGAGATGTGTGGACTACTTTAGTTTTATTTATTTTTGTAATTGGCGGTATTTATATTGGTCTATTTTCTGCCACCGAAGCTGCTGGAATGGGAGCGGCGGGTGCCTTATTGATCACCTATTTTAAGGGTGCTTTAAGCCGTAAAGTTTTGTTAGAGGTAGGCCGAGAGGCCGCGTTGCTGGCAGCCAAATTATTTGCACTACTATTTGGCGCTTCGATGTTCTCAAATTTCTTAAACAGAGCTGGCCTACCGGATGCTCTGATGGGTTTCATCAACTCATTTGAGCTATCAGGAATTTCGGTCATATTTATTATATTATTAATTTACCTTCTTTTGGGCTGTGTGTTTGAATCTATGTCAATGATTTTACTCACCGTTCCGATATTTGCACCTTTAGTACAACAGTTGGGTTTTGACCTAATTTGGTTTGGTATTTTAGTTGTAGTGGTTACCGAAATTAGTCTGATAACCCCACCAATTGGTTTGAATGTGTTCGTTCTTAAGGGAGTTATTAAGGATGTTTCAGTTTCAACAATCTTTAAGGGCGTAACGCCGTTTTGGATTGCAGATATTATTAGATTAATATTGCTGACTGCAATTCCTGCTCTTTCGCTGTTCTTGCCATCTTTAATGGCGTAATTTTAACGAAGTTTTTAATAAAAATTGCGATCTAAAAAGGACTCTAAAAAAGCTTTAAGAAGAATCGTCTTAGCGCTTATCAAATAGATTTCACATGCGCATACGTGGCACGCTATTCGGGTCTAATTTAAGTTCCACTATGATAGGCCCTTTCCTCGCATGAATCTCTTCTATCGCATTTTCTAATTCCTTAGGTGACGTTACTTTCACACCATGCCCACCAAGAGATTTGGCAACTTCAGCGAAGGACGGCCAATCAAACTCAGTCAACGAAGGATCCATCTGCCGATCCAACATCTGAATATGCTCAGCTCCATAAGCGGAATCATTACAAATAATCACAATCAAATCGCAGTTCGTTCGCACGGCGGTATTGAATTCATTCAAACCACCCATCATAAATCCACCGTCGCCTGTGAAGAGAACGACAGGACGACTTCGGTCACCGTGTGCAGCACCAATTGCCTGTTGCATTCCCTGACCAATAGCCGCAAAATTATCACTCATATGAAAACTTTTGGGATCGGGCACGTTCACACGACACCATACTTCAGTAATATAGCGCCCTCCATCAGTAAGCATGATCCTATTTTTAGGTAGTATTTCGTTCAAACGATCTAATGCATACTCAAAGTTTATGCAGCCTACAGTAGACTTATTAGCGTCACCTGTTGGGTGTACTGAGATATCATGTGTAGGTAATTCCTTCGCAAACCCCGAGGGAACTATTTCTGCTTCATCCAGCCAGTAAAGAATGTTGTTAGCGGTCTGCCCAGCATCAGCGATCAACACTGCATCAGGTTGGTAGAATGTTCCAATATCAGATGGATTGTTATTAACCTGTATAACACGCTTTCCTTTCAGAAGTTCGCCATGATCTGTTGTAAAGAAATGCATCCAAGCACCAAAAGCGATTATGCAATCAGCCGCCCCAATTACATCATAAGCTTCTGCTGTGCTGAGTGTACCAAAATATCCTATATTATTGGGGTGACCAGCGAAGAGGCCAGTACCTTTTAAAGTGGTCGCAAGCGGCGCTTCCATCCTTTCAGCTAAAGCAATCAACTTGTCTTTGGCGGAGACTGCTCCGGCACCTGCTAAAATCAATGGACGCTTTGCGGAAAAGATCATTCCGATAGCCTCTTCATGAAGTGAGCCCTCGGTTATTACGGTTGGTGCCTCATCAAAGGGGAAAACAACCTTGTTATGTTTGACTTCAGCCCACATCAATTCAGAAGGAATGTTAACAACAATTGGGCGCTTTTCTAGGCGGGCACGGTAAAACGCTTTTGCCACGTCCCGTGAAGCTGTTTCTGGGGATTTCACTTGTTCAAATCCTGCACCAGTTGCCTTAACTACTTCACGCTGGTCAATGTTTTGAGGATGAAAGGGAGCAAGAACTGGAGTATCGCCACACAGTAGTATCATAGGGCGACGAGCAACCACCCCTTCCCTCAATGCGGTAACACAATTAGTCAAGCCAGGGCCTTGAGTTACTGTGGCAACCCCAACTTTTCCAGTAACTTGAGTGAAGGCTTGAGCCATTAGAACAGTACCCCCTTCATGCGCTGCAGGGACCATTATTCCACCACATACACTGACGAAATGATTTGCAATAAAAAGATTAGCATCACCCACCAAACCAAAAATTGTTTTAATATCATGATCAAAAACTGATTTTGCTATTGATTGGTGCATGTATTCGTTTTGATCAGACATCTTGCCATTCCTTCAAAAATTAGCTCAGTGAGCGGGCATTATCATATGATAGCAACTAAATAAACGTTTTAGAAACAGAGGCCTATCTATTGAACACCATGTCTTTTTATACCGTACATTAAGTGATTGAGCCAAATTCCAGTTAAACCACAAAATCCAATCATCGCCACCACAAGGAAAAGCTCGCCGTTAAAGCTGCCCGTATGATCAAATATACTTTCTGGCACCCAATACAAGAAATCCTACAACGCCCTAAGAAGGAATCACAGACAGCCAAAAATTGATTGGGCTTAAATGGCAAAGAGGTTTCTACGATAAACATGGGACTTTGTACGTCAAACATGGCACATACAAATCCAGCTATTTCTACTCTGGCCGCACCGATAAAGATTTACGACACGTTCCACCTTTTTCTGACACCGCAGTAACAGTTATCCGGGCGTCTTTCCGCTGCGCTCGCACTAGCCAATCAACCTTCTTAGTTACTGGTGACCATTGCTGTCCCCAGTTTGAATAGGCGTAGTGCCTTTCATTCCGTCCTGCAAGATTGCCAAGTTCCACAGAACTAGCGTTCATCACCAGCTCAGCACCATCGCAATCAATCATAATCACTACTGCTTTTGCAACGCCGTTTTGGATTGCTACATCAGACAGGTTAGTTGGCAGATACCCATGATTGGATACAACTGCCGTGACTTTATACAAATTGCCCTCAAGCACGTCGACCCTAAGGCTATCAACGGCAATCTGGGGAGCTGCGGCAGCGTGTTTTAGATTGAACATTACGTTATTATGGCAAATCTCTTTCAGCATCTTACCCGGTGGGTTTC
>Ga0302122_10000498_pt1 | contig 24232 bp, 18 predicted proteins | sample CB21_SCM_MG_FD_203115 | JGI IMG/M metagenome (GOLD analysis project Ga0302122, IMG submission 203115) | Marine microbial communities from Western Arctic Ocean, Canada - CB21_SCM | ecosystem: Environmental > Aquatic > Marine > Oceanic | place: Canada: Western Arctic Ocean | collected 2017-09-28
CGTCGCCCGTCACTGGACCGCCTCCGCCGCTGGGACGCCCTCGACCGCCGCCCGTCACCGGGCCGCCGCCGCCGCTGCGACGCCAGCCGCCGCGACCACCCCCGCCGGTGACACGCCAGCCGACTCGACCGCCGTCCCAGCGGGCGCCGACGCATCGACCGCAGACGGCGTCGGGACCCGGCGACTTAGCCAGGCGAGAGGCGGCGATGGCGCAAAGAGCGGCGGACGTCGCCAGGCGCGAGGGCGCGCTCGCCGCGACAGAAGGCCCCGCGGCGGACCTCGCGGCGCGCCTGCGAGCCGCGGACGAGCGCATCTTCGAGCAGCGCATGGAGATGGCGACCATCGAGCTCGACGCGAGGTATCAGGTCGAAAGAGCGCGAGAAGCGGCGGCGTCCGAGGGGCGCTTCGCCCGCGACCGGCTGGAGCGCGAGGCGCGCGACTTAAGAAGGCGCGTCGCGCGGCTCGAGTCCCAGCGGTCGGCCGCGAACCGCGCCGCGGCCTCGCCGACGCCGGACAGCCAGCCGATGGAGGAGGTGTCCGCGGAGGCGCCGCGGAGTTCGCCGGCCGACGACGCGCTGCGGGTCGTTTTTGGCGAGCGGCGCGACGAGGTCGCGCGGCTGTGCTTCGCCTCGCCCGCCTTGAGGGCCGCCTGCGCGGGACTGGCGGGCTCGGGCGACCGAGGCGCCGCGGTCGAGGCAGCGTTGGCCGCGCTCGGCGCCGTCGCGGCCAAGGCCACCTCGAGGAAAAGCGACGACGAGACCGTGGCCCGCGCGGCCGCCGCGTTAGCCGTCGCCGCGGATTTGTGCGCGGCCTGCGGCGGCGCCGCGGCCGCGGCGGCCGCGGCGGCCCCCGCGTGCGCCGGTGGCGGTCGCGTCGTGTCTGTGGCCCTCGACATCGCGGCCAAAGCGGACCACCCCTTGCGGCGCGTGGCCGCCGGGGTCGCGGCCGCGGCCGCGGCTTCCGCGCCGCCTCCATCTGATACGCAAACGGCCGCTTGGTGGCGCACGCGGGCGGTCGAGGCGCTCGCTGCATCAACGCCCGGCGCCGGCGCCGTCGACGCCCTGGACCTGGCGGCGGCGGTGGCGCATAGCCAGGAGGACGCGGCCATCGAAGCCGACGTCTGGCCCGCCGTCGCGGCCCTCGCGGCGCGCTGCGCGGAGAAGAGCGACGGTCCGGCGCTCGAGCGCGTCGTGGCGCTCTGCGGCAGCGCCGCGGGCCGCGACGCCCGCCGCGGCTCCGCGCGGCTCGCCGCGCCGAGCGAGACCCGCACCGTGGCCTCCGTATTAGTGCGTGCGGCGAACGACGCCGACGCGTCGAGCCCATTGGCCCGCGGCGTCGTGCACGCGCTCGGCCACGTGGCCTTCTTCGCGCCGGACGTCGGCTTCCACGTGCTCCTCGGGACGCGGGGCGACGCGCTGGCGGCGCACGAGCTCGCCGCGTTGTGCGAACGGGCCATCGCGCTCGACGCGGGCGCCGCCGATGCGCGCTCCGTCCTCGCGCGCGTGAAGAGCCTCCTGGCCGCGGCGCGGCCCGCGCCCTCCCAGACCCAATAAGTAAGAAGTATGTTCGTTCCTGATAACCTCGCCGCGGCGCCATCGACGCGAGGTCACCTGCTGTGCGTCGTGTGCGGGTTTGTTTTTGCGGTCAACTAGTGCGCGTCGTTTGGCCCTCAGTGCTGCCCCAACGCACCGAACCCGAACAAAGCATCGCAGAATGGCGTCGTTCACCGGCGACTACGCGCACGAACGCCAGAAGCTCAGGGAACTGCAGGCCTCGGTGCGCAGCAGTACCCCCCGGACGCCCGTGCCCCGCAGGGCGACCGCGGTGGTGACGCCAGCCACGAACGACGACGCGCAGCGGGCCGCCGCGGGCGCCGCCGCCGCGGCGAAGCGACTGAGAGCGGCCCTGAAAGTCGCGGGATTGCGAAGAGCTGCCGTTCTGGAAGTGGCGGGTCTGGTGGACGCGCTGGAGGCGGCGCACGCGCGGTGTGCGGAAACGGCCGCGTCGACAGCATTACTTGAACGTGCCGGGCTCGCGCAGAAAGTTGCGGAGGCCGACGAGAATGCGGCCGCAGCGCGTTGTGACGCCGCCGAAGCCGTGTCGCGCGCGTTGGAGGCCGAACGAACAAGGAGCGCCGGGGCGGTCGCGCGGATGGACGCGCGCGGGGCGCAAAGCGTAGCGGACGCGGCAACCGCGGCGGACGCGATTCGCGAGGAACTGCGGACGATGCGGATGCGGGCGCGGCGCGAGGCCGACGTCCGCCGCGACGCCGACGCGGCGCGGAGCTGCGCCGAGGCCAACCTGGCGAAGGAGCGGAGACAGCGTACGAGCGCGGAGGCGCGAACTTTAGAAGCCGAGCGCGGCTTACAAGCCGCGCGCGAAGCGGCGGGCGACGCGGCGACGGCCGAGGAGGCGGCCCGGCGCGCGGAACGGGAGCGGGACGCGGCCGTCGCGGCGCGAAATGCGGCGCGCGGGGAGCTGGCCGCGGCGCAGCGCGTGCGCAAGGCCGACCGCGAAGCCCACGCGGCCGAGAAAGCCAGCTGGCGGGCGCGGACCGAGGCCGAGATAGAGACGCTCGACGGCAAGGTCCGGCGGCTCTTACGGACGCGGGACGCGGAGATAGCGGGGTTGCGAGAGGCGTTGTCGTCGGCGCGGGGCGAGCGCGACCGCGCGCGGGGGTACCTCGAGGAACTTGGGAACGAGCTGCCGACCGGGCGGCCGGCTGTGAAGGCGGGGGATTGCTATTAATACTAGTCCCATACGCGTAAAGTTTAGAAAAAAACCCGGGCCCGTCGACGGATGTCGAGCGCCGTAATTCACCCGAACCCGTCCAACACTGACATCCTGCGCTACGCCGACTCACGAGGCCCTATCCAAATATGATCATCACAACCTGCGCCGCCTGCGCCGCGCCACTGGCCCACGACGCCCCACGATGTGTGCGGTGCAAAACAAGGTACTGCAATTCGACATGCCAACACGGCCACTGGCGCCGCGGGCACAAGCAAATCTGCAAGAAAATTCACCGCGGCGGCAACGCGGAACAAGACTACGCCGACAAAAAGTACAAGGAGGCCGTGAAGGTCGCGGTCGAGGCGTGCGCAGACGACACGAAGGGCCAGAAATGCTACATCTGCCTCGAAGCCGTGCATCCGCGCACGGGAGAAGGCCTCGTGCGTGGATGCGCGTGTGGAGATCGTGACGGCGTTTCTTCTCCAGAACTGGGCGTCGCGCACGTGTCGTGCTTGGCGGAGCAGGCAAAGCTTTTGTTCGCGGAGGCACAGGAGGACAATTTGGATTACAAGACGCAGAGTGCGAGGGGGGAACGGTGGTACAAGTGTAGCCTGTGCGAGCAAGAATACCACGGCGTCGTATGTTGTGCTCTTGGATGAGCGTGCTGGAAGACCTACATGGGCAGGCCGGAGGTGGACGTGCCTCGGAGGGGCGCGATGCGGCTGCTCGGGAACGGTTTATACGCTGCAAAACATTATGAGGACGCGTTGTCTGCTTAGGAAGCCGAGTTAGCTATGCAACGGCGTCTTGGCTCATCAGAAGGCGAGACGCTCATTGTGCAGGGCAATCTTGCGAGCACGTATCAAGAGCTTGGGCGGACAGATCAGGGCCTAAACTTTCGACGAGACGTATACTCTGGGTTTCTAAGGCTCCACGGCGAAGAAAGTGAAGAAACCCTCGTAGGAGCCCTCAACTACACGAATTGTCTTGTTGGTCTAAACCGCTTCGAAGAAGCCAAGTCACTGCTGCGCAAAACAATGCCCGTGGCGCAGCGTGTTCTCGGGGAAGGTCATGAAGTCACGTTCAGGATGAAGCAGGTTTACGCGACGGCACTCTACAAGGACCCCACCGCCACGCTCGACGATCTCCGCGAGGCCGTGACAACGCTCGAGGATTGGAACCAGTCGCGCAGCGCGTGCTCGGTGGCGAGCATCCCCTCGCAGTATTGATAGAGCAAAATTTGCGAGCCTCGCAAGCAGCGCTCCGCGCCCGCGAAACACCGTCATCGTCCGAGGCCTAATAACGCCAATTGAAAACAACCCGACCTTGTCACGAGGGGCCCTCCTTGCCCGTTCCGCTTCGCTCTAGTAGCAATATGGGGAGTTTAAGAACCGTCCTGAAGGCTACGTTTAAACAAAAACAGCGAGCTATCCCACCCTCCCCCCACACGAATTCAGCAGCTTCCACCGCCGCCGCTCCGACGGGCCCGTATTGGGCTGCTGGCAGTTGATCGGGTACTTCGAAGCAAAGGGTGGCGCGTTGCGCGCGGGCGCCGCGACGACGGCCCGCCTATTCGCGCGGAAGCGCTCGTCGCCATCGAGGCGCGCGATCTCCGCGTCGAAGCGCCGTTCGTACGTCTCGTACAGCTGCGAATCGGCGGCGTTGCACGCGAGGATGGCGTTCTTGCACGCGCCGTCGTCGCAGCGCGCGGCACCGCGGCGGCCGCGCGCGACGCGGGCGGAGCGAAGCCGCGCCGGCGACGCGGCGAGGTCCCAGTTCAGTGACGACGCCAGGAGCGCGAGGGACGCGGCCATGTCCTTTTGCATCAGCACCAGCGTCTGCTGCGCGTCGACGCGCGTCGTGATGGTGGACGCGGCCTCGAGCTGCTCCGCGCGCGACACGCCGTACGCGAGCGTCCGTTGCTCTCCACTCAACACCCACGCGACGTTGTTGCAGAACGTGTTCGCGTCTCCGTCGGTGAGGCGTTTCTTCTGGATGGATTGGACCAGAGCGGCGGCGTTGCCGCGGAACCGCTCGTCCAGGCGCCTCACGAAGCGCATCGTGGAGATGAAACGCGACACCGGCTCCCTCATGATCGTGCACCACCGCGCGTTGGGCACGAGGCGGCCGAGAGAAAGCGCGTCCAGTGTCGGCGTCGGGTGTCTGAACGACAAGTCGAAGCGCTCGCCTTTGTCCGCGCGGCGCTTCAGCTCGCCGGTCTTGAAGTGGCCATCGATCGACGGGTGCAGCGCGTGCAGCCCGCGCTCGTAGCCGATCTGCGCGAGGAATTCGCTCACCGTCGTCGAGCCCGTCTTGTAGGTCTTCACGAAGACGACGCGATCCGACGCGGTGTGTGCCGCTTGCGCTGGCGCGCCGGCCGCGGCATCGACGAATGCTTCCAGCTCCGACGCGATGTTCGCATGTGCTGCTGCGAGGATGGTGAGGGCGGTGAGCGTGCGGCGCATGCTGCCCGGAGCGGTGATATGTGAGAGTCGCTATTCTGGCGCGTGGTGCAGCTGCCCCAGGCGCGTTATCAGCAAGCTACCGTCCCTTTTTAGGCGCTGTGAAAACCCGTTTTGCCTAAAGAAAGCTATTACGCGGCGCTCTGTGTCGGCTTTTGCGAAAAAGCGGGCTCACACACAACTTAGACGTGGACAACCAAGTAAAGGGATCTTCCCAACCTGCGCCGCCTTCGCCGCGCCACTGGCCCACGATGTCCCGCGAATCGCCGCCCTCTGGCCGCCTCAAAAGAACCATCGACGTCGTCCTGGCCGAGCGACACGCCTTTGACGCCGGCGGTGCGATGGCGGTTACGCCCCTGAACTGCCCGCCGCCGTCCAGGGGCTTCGACGCGGACCGCGCCGTGCGCACCTTGGAGCCTCCTTTAAACCGCTACGACACGGCGCTTCCTCGTCAAGAGGCCGCGGCGGGCCCCGCGGACCAGCCAGGAGGAACCGACGTTATTGAGTCCTGCCAGGAGAGACGACGTTGGCTCCGCGCAAACGCCCGTTGTGCCGCTGATGAACAACTTCTTTTCCTCCGAGGACTCCACTTGCAGCGGGAGCGCTGCATTATGATAGAGGACGGCGACACCATGGTCCCGCTGAGCGCCGCCACAATTGTCGGCCTTCGAGGCGAAGTAGCGAGCCTCGATTCCACAGTTGACCTCTTGGTTAATTTAAATTTGCAGGCGGAAGATCGCACTGACGCGGCCGAGGCGGAGCGAGACTTTTAGAAAAGGCGGAACGAGGGCCTGCAGGCCTTCGTAGAAAAGCTCCAAGTGGCCGACGCGGCCGAGCGCGACGCCCTCCTCCAGTGCCCCACAGCTGAAATTCGGCGCCTCTTGGACCTTCCCCGACTCTAGTCGGGCGCCGCTGAGCGTGCTTGAAACCCACCCAGCCGTCGCAGTGTAACTTCCCAGTGTTAAAAATAATTTTACACAAAGCACAACTACATCACAAAGGCGGTACGCTAGCAAGCTTCCGCCGCCACCGCCGATTCGTCCGCGCGAGTTCCCCGGGCAGGCCGTCGCAGAAGCGGGCGAGCGCGTCGGCGGCACCGTGCGGAACGGCGCGGAGCCGGTACGCGCCGCGCGCGCCGGTCGCAGAAACAACGGCGTCGAGGCGAGCGCCGCGGGACAAAACGCGGACGCGCCAGAGGGCGCCGTCGGCGTCCATGTCAGACACCACCGCGTCGGCGTTCAAAACGACGGCGCGCGCGACGAGGCGCTCTCGGAGCTCCTCCGTAGAGCAGTCGACGGGCACGGCCACGTCGCGACCTGCGTCACGCTTTTTGGCAAAGACGCGAGCGTCGCCCCGCGGCGCCGGACCCGCGGCCACGGAGAAGGCGACGGCCCATCGCGTCGTCCGGCCCAGGTCTATCGTAGTCGTCGCGACGCGAGAAATGCCGTTCTCGCGCAGCAGCGCCAGGACGCGTCGCAGCGACTGCTTGCGGCCCAGGAGCGCCGAGTGCCACGTCACGCGATTCTGGAGACGCAACGCGTCCTGAATCAGCGCCGCGCAGAAGCCAACCTCGCCATCGTCCCGCACGGTCTCCGCTGCGGTCGCTTCGGCGGCGCCGTCAGGGCGCGCCGCGCCACCGCACGCGTTGTCGCGCGCATCGTCGCTCTCGAACCACGGCGGGTTAGACACGACGACGTCGACGCTCGTAAGACCGGCCGCGTCGAGTGCCGCCGAGACGGGCCGTTGCGACGCGGTCGCCGCGGCGACCCGGACGACGTCGATCAGCGTGCCCGCGTTCCAGTCTCCATTCTTCGCGACGAGAGCGGCGGCCTCGGCACACGCCTTCTCGTCGCTGTCCGACGCTATGACGCGCCAGCCTCGACACCTCGCCAGCAGAAGCGCGATTATGCACGACGCGCCGCAACCGATATCGATGGCACTCGTCACGCCATCGCCAGCTACCTTAGCGGCCCACGCCACGTAGCGGACCCTGTTCGGTACGCAGGGCACTAAATGCCCGGGCGCCGCCGCGTAACTAATGCCAAAGTCGCGCCGCAGCAGCGCTTCGGCCACGACCGCACGCGCCTCGGGACGCTTCCAGTCGACGCCGAGCTCTCCGTCGTAGGAGGCTGTGCAGGCTGCCAACTTGGGGTCTGCTGCGGCCAAGGCGGCCCAATCGGTGTGCGCGCCGTAGGCTTCGAGAGCTGCTATAGGTATGGGCTCTTGTGCCATGCGGTAGCGCTTAATCTATGCCTCCGCCTAGCCAGGCTCAGCTGCAGCTGATTCGCCGTCAATCGGCGGGTTTTTCGTGCGGGTTATCACGAACAAAAGTTTTCGAGGGGACTCCGTCGGCAGGGCACATAACCGACAGTTTTAGCTGCTTGCTCACAGCCAACACAGACACTGACTCTGAGGCACAACCAGCGGGCAGCTTCCGCGCCCAGCCCCGTCCTGCCCCAGGAGGGCGAACCTCCTCACGAATCCGCACCTGGCCCAGCAAACACGCCGTCGACGCGGCGGCGCCATGGCGGACGCTAGACGATCGAAGAAGAGTAGTAAGCGCGTCCAGAAGGAGCGCCAACTAGCTAAGGAGTCCTTGCGTCATACCGAGGAACCGACAATGGACGCCGACCGCTTCGTCACGCGGGAAGAAGCCTTGATTTCCAACCACGAAGGCCGAATAGCGCGCAACGAAAACGAACTTGAGCGCTTGGATGATGCAAGGTTGAATGCGCACGAGCGCGCCGCCGCGGCCGAGGCAAGGTTCGCCGATTTAAGTAAGCGGAACGAGGGCCTACAAGCCTTCGTAGGAAAGCTCCAAATGGCCGACGCGGCCGAGCGCGCCGCCCTCCTCCAGTGTCCCGACGCCTCTTGGCGCCGGCTCACCCGCCACGGAAGCGCCGCCGCGAGCCGTCGCCGTTTGACGACGCCGCCCCGGTGCCTGCCCTGGCGCTGACCCCGCACGAGGAGCTCGTCGCGACCCTAGCCCGGCTCAACCGCGACCGCAACGCGTCGAACGAAGCTCTCTGCGTGCAGCATCGTCCCAATAGTTGTACACTCGCTATTCTCGGCTCACTTTACATTCCACACAGCGCGCGCCAAGGCCGTCGACGCGCTCGCCAATCTGCCCTACAACTGATTAGCAGAACCGCAACCAGTAAGTCAGAAAGGCGGCCTGTTCCGACCGTGACCCGCCTCATAACAGAGGTGCTGATGGCCGGTCATACCCGTCGTATGATTTATGGTGTAAACTAGATTTTAGCCGCGCCGTCTGTACTAGCAGCGTGGGAGGAGGAGGCTCTAGGCCTCTTTGTTGGTGTCCGCCGTGTCTTCAGGAGGAGGGGCGCTCGGCTCGTACGCCGACTGGCTAGGCGAATAAGCTCCTGCCGGCGTCTGGCCGCCGGTCCCACTCGACGGCGTAGAGTCCGCCCCGAAGCTGCTCGGCGAGGATGACGACTGCCCGGCGCCGTCAAAGCTTGTGGGGCTGTATGCTGGGCTCGTTGGAGAGTATGCAGGACTTGTAGGAGAGTATGCGGGACTCGTCGGCGAATAAGCAGGCGAACTTGGAGAGTACGCGGGGCTGCTCGGCGAGTAGGCTGGCGAGGTCGGGCTGTAGGCCGGCGATGTGGGCGAGTAGGCCGGCGAGGTCGGGCTGTAAGCCGGCGATGTAGGCGAATAAGCCGGCGACGTCGGCGAATAAGCGGGCGACGTCGGGCTGTACGCCGGGCTCGTCGGCGAATAAGCTGGTGAGGTTGGCGAGTAGGCTGGGCTGGTCGGCGAATAAGCAGGCGAAGCAACACCACCGCCACCGTACACCGGCGACGCCACGCCCCCGTAGGCCGGCGACGCCCCGTAAATCGGCGACGCGCCGTGCACCGGCGAGAGCACCGAGGAGATGCCGCCCACGGTCGGCGAAAACGCCGCGTCGCCCCAACCCGGCGTCGCGCCGCCGCGCGCCGGCGACGCGCCGTACAAGCCGGCGGGCGACGCGGCGTAGGGCGTCATGGCCGGCGCTTGCCCCGGCACGCCCGCGGCCTCGCCCTCGCCCCACTCGCGCATCGACGCGTTCTGCTGCGCGTCCGGCGCTTCTAACTCTACAGCGTGCTCGAGCTGCGCCGTGTCCAGCAACAGGTCCGAGATGCCCGTGCCCACGTGCGCGAGCTGCCCGAGCATGATGTTGGGCGTCACGCCGTCCACGTCGTCCTTACGCGCAAAGATGGCGCTCTTGAAGAGCACTTCGACGGTCTCCTCGAAGGACGCGCTTAGGAGAGGTCCTGAGTCGCCTCTATTAATACCGTGCCGCGTGATGGCCATGAGGCTCCCTCTAAAACACATGGTGTCGCATAAGACGGCTAAGTGTCTATAATTGACGTAGGCGCCGTCGAAGGAGATCACCTCCCGGAGCATCTGCAGCAACGCCTGGCGCGTGCCCTCGATGCCCATGACGCTACAGATCTCCACGATGTCGTTGGAGCACGTGCGCGTCGAGTCGATGTCGGGATCCGCTAGCACCGTAGCTAAGTTGGTCCCATCCGTCTCCAGGACCCACTCCTCGCCGTTGCCCAGGGCGCCGGTCGAAGGCACCCAGGTGTTGGTCTTTTGCTTTTTGATGTAGACCTTGGTGACCCGCGGGATGCCTCTCAGGCGTAGATCGGCGAGCATGGCGTTCTCGACCCGCCTCAGGAGCTGCCACTCGTCGTCCTCCTCCTCGCCGCCTACGTCGCCGCCCGTGCGGATGCGGACTCTGAGTACCAATTGATCGGCGTTGTCGTCGGCGTAAATGCAATGTAAATCGGCGCCGTACTCGTCCGCGACGGTCGCGGCCACGTCGGCCATGCGCAGCTTCTTGTCGGCCACGACTTCCCTATTTAAAACGAACCGCAACACCCAGGGCGACATGGCCTTGGAATCGAAGTCCTCGTCCGGCACTTCGCAATACGCTTGGACGAATTCTCTATCTTCCGCTACCACAGAATCTGTCGCGTCCGGATCATACACGATCTGGGTCATGACGCACACATCTCCTAAAGTCGTATGTTCGAGCTTCGCCTGGACCGCTCTGGCTTTAGCTTCGTCCTCCTTCACGTCGTCCGCCAGGTAGATTGTGAGAGACGGAGTGCGGACAACTTTAGCGACGTTCAAAATCTCGTTCAGGCGCGGCACGCCCAAGGTCACGTTCTTCGCGCTGACGCCGGCGAAGTGGAAGGTGTTCAGGGTCATCTGCGTCGCCGGCTCGCCCAGGGACTGGGCTGCGAGCACGCCGCACATCTCGCCCGCGTGGGCTCTAGCTTGGACGAAGCGCGCCTCGACCTCGCCCACCAGCCAGTCGAAGGCCGACCGCGACAGGCGGTGCTGGAAGACCACCTTGCGCGCCGCGAGCGTGGACCGCACGAGAATCACGAACAACTGCGTCGCGTCGTCGGCCTCCTGGTTTAAAGCGGCCGTGGCCTTCGGACTTCCTTCCTCGTTGATCTCGCCCACGTCCCTTCTGCACGTTCTGATCCGGACGCACAAGCGCGTGACGCCCTCGAGCACGACTCTAGGATCGAGGACCGCTGTATCTAAGCGCTCGCCGCATTCGAACTGCTTCTGGGCCGCCCAGACCAGCCGGTCCAAGTTCACCGGGAGCTGGGCATAGGGGTCCGCGTCCCGATCCGGTTCTCTACAAGCAAAAATAGCTCGCAACGCGTCGCGGTCGCCCTTCAAGCGGTCGAGCTCCGCTTCCAATAGAGTCTCGAGATCCGGATCAGCTCTACACGCGGCCGCGACGTCCGGGTCTAGGGCAACACCCTGCGTCACGGGGCCCTCCTCGTTTCGCCCCTCACTGAGGTTGATGGCGTAGGCCTTGCGTAAAGCATCATCCCCCATCAACAGAGAAGGGAAGCGCTGCTTCTCGACCCAGGCGCCGTCGCCGCCGTCCTCGCCGTACGCGAACTGCACGACGTGGCCCTGGTTCGTTCTAACGGTGCCGTCGTACTGGACCGACGTCGACTCCATGGACTTGACCAGCCTTCTTTGCAAGTAACCCGTCTGGGCCGTCTTGCAGGCCGTGTCGATTAGGCCCTCGCGGCCGCCCATGGCGTGGAAGAAGAACTCTTGCGGGGACAATCCTCTCAAGTACGAGTTCTCCACGAAGCCGCGGGACTCGGGCCCCAGGTCGTCCTTGGCGAAGTGCGGCAGCGTCCTTCTTCTAAACCCGTAGGGGATGCGCTTGCCCTCGACGTTCTGCTGGCCGACGCAGGCGATGATCTGGGAGATGTTGATGTCGTTACCTTTGGAGCCGGCCATGGCCATGGACTTGACGTTGTTCAGCTCCGAGATGGAGTCCTGGACCGACAGACCGGCCGAGGTCCGGGCCGCGTTCAGGACGCGGTTGACCATGGACTCGAAACTTTCGATCATCGTGCGGCCCGGCTGGCACTCGAGCTCCCCCCTTTGGCCTTTCTGCACCAAGGTCTTCACCTTGTCCTTGGCCTCGTCGATGATGGACTCAATGGTGCGCATCGTGCTCTGGTCGGCGATGGCATCCCCAATACCGATGGAGAAGCTCACGGTGACGAGCCAGGCGTTCGTCAGCGTCTGGACCCGGTTGATGAGGAACATGGTGGCCTCCGGGCCCTTCTCGAGCCACGTGCAGTGGATCAAAGAACCGCCGGACGTGCCCAAAGTTTTCTTGTCCATCACGCCCGTCAGGAGCTTGCCCTGATGAATTAAAACGGACCCGTCGGACCAGTTCAGGGTGTCGTCGCCCTTCTTGGGGTATCTAGAGCCGCGCCCCTTGAAGTTGATCTTCGGTAAGATCAAAGAGTAGACCTGCTTCCCCGTCCACAGCGGTCGCGGCTTCAAAACAGCCGGCGACGGAATAATACCGTCCCAGTCGTCACCCACCCACATCAATAGGTTGAAGAGCAGGTCCTGCTCGATGAAGGTGTCGCGGGACGTCATTCTCGCGGAAGCTAATAACGAGTCCTGCACAATTCCCATCACCGGCTTGTTCGACTGGGGAGAGACGATGTTCCGGGGCACCATCATGATCTGCTCCAGCTCGGCCTTGGCGGCCACGCTCTGGGGCACGTGCAGGTTCATTTCGTCGCCGTCGAAGTCGGCGTTGTAGGGCGACGTCACACTTAGATTCAGGCGGAAGGTCGAGTGGTCCAGAACCTTGACTCTATGCGCCATGATGGACATCTTGTGTAACGAAGGCTGCCGATTGAACACGATGAGGTCGTCGTCGCGTAAATGGCGCTCGACGACGAAGCCCGTATGTAAGGCTAGATCGTTCAGGTGCTTCACGAACCGCAGGTCCACCCGCCGCCCGTCAGCATGCACGACATAGCGCGCCCCGGGCCAGACCTCGGGCCCGTTCCGCACCAAGGCCGACAGCTCGTGCACGTTGTACGGGGCGACGCGTTCCGGCACGGTCAAGGTCTTGGCGATGGACCGCGGGACACCGACCTGGTCCACGCTCAAATTGGGATCGGCCGTAATGACCGTCCGCGCGCTAAAGTCCACGCGCTTGCCCATCAGGTTTCCGCGAATTCTCCCCTCCTTGCCTTTTAAACGTTGTCTGATAGTTTTCAAGGGTTTGCCACCTCTTTGCTTCTCCTGGACGCCGTCCTTGGCGTTCGCTTCATTATCGAAGAGAGCATTAACCTTGTACTGCAAGAGCTCCTCGAACTGGGAAACTATGTGCGGGGCCTCGCCGGCCCTACAAAGCTGTTCTAAAGTCCGATTGGCCTTGACGATGTTCACCAATTGGTGCGTCAGGTCGTCCTCGGACCGCTGGTTGGAGTCCCCGAGTTGGACCGAAGGTCGCACGTGCGGCGGCGGCACCGGCAGCACCGTCACGAGCAACCACTCGGGCCGCGCGTGCTTCGGTTCCAGGCCTAGTAAACGCGCATCTCGATCCGACACATTCCTTAAGACCTCGTGCGCCTTGTGCGCGGACAGTATTTGTTTGCGATCCCCACTCCCGGGCACGTGCTCGTCGTCGGGATTGAATTCGACCTCGATGGACTGGGCGTTTCTCTTCCTAAATTGCGGCTGCAAAGCACCACATCCATAAGTGGCCTGCTGCGGGTCGCCGCCCTCCAGGATGGCCGCGTCCAATTCCTCTTTGGTGGCGAACTCGCACCGCTTTTGGGTTCTACACAAAGCGTGCATGGCTTCTAAGCGCCGCTGCGACTTCAACTTCTGGGCGTTCTTCACGCGGAAGTCCGACGGGTCGCACATGAGGCGCGAGCAGTGGAAGCAGACGCAGCGCAGGACGATCAATGTTTCTTTGAGGTAGCCGAGGTGGTAGCACGGTCGGGCTAACTCGATGTGCCCGAAGTGGCCCGGGTCCTCCTTGTCATCTAGAGAACCCATTCTGGGATCATTGACACCGCCATAAATACCTTTGCCATCGATGTAGGTCTCGTATTTGCTAATGCCGGCGTCGACCGCTCTTTCTCTAGCATTGGTCTTCTGCGTCACGGACATGTTGCGGATCTCATCGGGGCCCAGGATCCCGAACTGGACGCGCTTGATGGGGTGCGTGCGGCCGGTGAAGACCATCGTGGCGTTTGGGCTTTTTGCTTTTCACCGCGGTTTGTCGGCGCGGTCGTTTCGTGCGCCGCGGCGAGGCGCTGGGCTTGTTAGCGTTGCCAACAGCTACGCGCAACTCACGGCTGTGCGTGCGCGGGCGGCGTGTCGCGCCGCTGTTATTAGGCCGCTGCCTGGAGAGGCAAGGCTGGGGGCGCGGGTGCGTCGAGTACGCTACTGAACTTGACGGCAGCGTTTCGTGCGTCGACAAGGCTTCCCACAGAGCTCAATTGATGCTTCTTATTGCTGCGCTTGGTTCGTTGGAGACGAGGCGAGCGACGGCGTATAGCTGTACCCGTACGCTTTTGACAAGTGGTTTCGGGCTCAGCTTCCTGTACCATCGAGACGTCCCAGGTGCCCAGACGCACCGTTCCTAGTAATTACAAGGGCGCTGAGAAATAAGGTGCGGGGTCGCCTTCATCGCGCTTTTGCTGATCGCTTTAGGCAAAAAAGCAAGCTAAAATGGCACATAGCTGCGTCCGCTAGCGACATGACTTCGAGAGCGGCTACACGGGACTGCGGATGAGGCGCTGGAGAAAAATCGTGGACGCAGTCGCTCATAAACGCGCGGTGACAGCAATGCCGCTCCACAGCCCTAAACAAGCGCCTGACGCGCGGCGCCGCGGTGTACTACGCTCGTGGGTCGTCGCCGCCGACGCCAGGCGCCGGGAGGCGCAGCGGAGCAAGCGCTGGACGAGCAATGACTCCCACACACGTCGCCGGCCGAGCGCTCCCGACACGCCGCCGGCACGAGCGCGCGGCGCCGCGGTGTACCACGCGCGTGGGTCGTCGTCGCCGCCGCCAGTCGCCGCGAGGCGCAGCGGAGCGAGCGCTGGACGAGGGACGGCTCCCACACACGCTGCCGGCCGAGCGCTGGACGAGGAACACACATCCGCCGGCCCGAGAGTATAATGAACGCGCGAGCCGCAACTCACCCCGCCCCCCCCGCAGCCGCTCACTCGGTTGTCGAAAAACCGCAAGAAGCGCGGCAGCGTGTCGGCCGGCCACGGCCGCGTCGGCAAGCACCGCTCGCACCCCGGCGGCCGCGGTAACGCGGGCGGCCAGCACCACCAGCGCATCCTGTTCGACCAGTTCCACCCCGGCTACTTCGGCAAGGTGGGCATGCGGCACTTCCACATGACCAAGGCACGGTACCACTGCCCGATGATCAACGTGGAGATGCTCTGGGCCAAGCTCCCCGCGGGCACGTTTGAGAGCTGCCCGGCGGGCAAGGCGCCCGTCATCGACGTGACGACCATGGGCTACTTCAAGGTCTCGGGCAAGGGCAACCTGCCCAACAAGCCGCTCGTCGTGAAGGCCAAGCTCTTCACCAAGGTCGCGGAGGAGAAGATCAAGGCCGCGGGCGGCGCGTGCATCTTGGTGTAATTTCTATTATTGGTAGTTGAGCGACGATAAAACACAGATCTACTTAGGCTCGGCCTGGCCCTCGTGGAACGCGATCAAACTGGAAAGCGAGTTCGTTTTCTGCACGGCCTGGGAGTGCGACGTCAGCGCGAGGAAGTAGGGGTCGCACTGGCGCTTCTGCGGCTTCCAGCCGCCCGGCGTGTGCTGCGCCTCGGTCCACGACTGCCGCATGCGGAGGCAGCCCGCGTGCAATCTTAATGTGTGGTCGATGTACCTTTTCTCCGTCGCGTCGTTGTCCGCCATGAGGCCCGCGATGAAGTGGGTCAGGAAGTTCCCGCCGTGGGCTTGGACGGGAGGCATCTCGTCGCTTTTGATGGTGTCAAGCTAGAGCTCAAGGCCTCGCACAACCGCGGGGAGGCGGCGGCGGGGGGGTTACCAGCGCCTTGGCGGCGTAGGAGCGGCGCTGCGGAGCGCAGCGCTTGTGCGTTGAGACGGTAGGGGCGGCGCGCGGGCAGTAGCAAGACGATGCCAATCGGCCGCAATTTTAGCGTGCGGGTCTTACAAAGCTGCACGCGGGTTTTCCTGACGTTTTTTGCCGTGCCGGTGTATGTAGTTTGTTGTTCGTTCTTCACCATAAAACCCCGTTTGCACGCGTGCAAACTAACTAGGGTAGGAATTCCGGACGAATTTGTCGTTACGCTCCTACGACGCGGCCGGCGCGGCCGGCGTGCCCCGTACCGTTAACGCCGGGGCTTCGACCACTGTGACGTCGTCCGTGGCATCCCCCGCGGGCTCCGTCGCGCGCGGCTTCACCGGTAGCGGTCTTGGCTTCCGCGCCCGCACCATGTCGGCGAGCCCGTACTTGACCGCTTAGGCGGGCGGGGCACATGTACTTGTCGTTCGCCAAGTCTGCCCGTAGCTGCTCCTTCAGCTGACCCGTCAGGTCGGACAGCATGTCGACCATGACCTCGTTCTTGCGCCTGAGCTCGGCGACGACGATCTGCGAAGCTAGGATTTCTTTCTCGAATTCCTCGACGCTCGCCCGCGGCATGCCGGGAGTTATGACGCTCGCCGGGATGTAGGCCTTGTGAATCATTAATATCGTGTACTCGATGATCACGCGGTTACCAGGCTCGCCCGCGGCGAGTATTAACGTCGCGGCCAAACAGCATTGTCCGAGGGCGGTGGTGCCCCGTACCGTTAACGGTACGGGGCACACAGGTCCTAATAGGTTTTGCGCCACTAGCCCCTAGTGTGTTTTGCGCCGCTCGCCAGAACGCTGTTCTTCGCCGCTCGCCTCTTCGCCACAAGGTCCAGCACGCGGCGCCGCCGATGTCGTCGCTGAGCGCCCACCGGCGCATGATCTCGGCGGGCTCGGCGAACTCTAGGTTTATGTCGGCCGTGTCGACCGCAATGCTTTCCAGGAACGCGAGCAGCAGGTAGTGGACGGTCGAGTACTGCGGCACGAGGATCCTCTTCCCCCGCAGCAACTGCGGCTCGCGCACGCGCGCCACTAGGCCTTCCACGGTCTCGGAAATATGGGTGGCCCATACGTACTTAATGTTCGCGCCGCGTTCCGCGGCCTCGCCGAAGACGCTTGAGCCGAGAATGGCCAGGTCGAGATTGCCGCCCTCAAGCAACTCGAGCGCGCGCTGGGCCGTATCGTGGCGATAAAAGGCAAAGCACGCGCCGTCGCCGTAGAGCCATCGCGTCGGCGCCGCGACGGCGACGGGCGAGAGGCCCTCCGGGTAGCCGACGCGGACGATGGTGTCGTACGTCGTCGTCGAGGTGTTGCTGACGGCCGTGGCGGCCGTCGAGGCGGCCGTCGAGGCGGCCGTCGAGGCGGCCGTCAACGCGTTTCTCGCTGGAAAGGTCTGTGGGTCCGGCGCCGCGGCCGCGGCGGCCACCAGGGCCCAAACCACTGAGGCCACACTGGCCATACTTTGATAGCGCTAGGTTACCGACTATAATCGGTCACAACGTTCTTTAGTTTGGTGAGCACGATTCACTGAGGCGGCTCTCTTACGTAAAAACGCCGAGCCCACGCAGTTGCCGAGCGCTTGGTTGTATGCTTTCCATCGAGTCGAAATGGACCCGCACGAAGACGCGTCCGCCCACTAGCCCTAGCACCATAAAACAAGCGGGCAGAGAGGTACGACAGTACGAATGGGGCGCCCAGGTAGCTGCTCCCAGGACTCGGCGTGACGTGAGAGCAAACTTATTTCTACTCCCGACATCTAGCCGTTCCGCGCCTTGAGGATCTCGAACACGAGGTCCACGTTCGTGCGGCCCATCTCCTCGAAGGCGTGGGTTCGAGTGACGGCGTCGAAGTTCGCCAAAACAAACGCCAGGCACTTCTCCCGCAGCGTCACAGCCGCGTGCTGGTCCGCCGCGTGAAATATAGTAGCGGCGTTCTCCACGTGGATCGACCCCAGCATGCGCGACTCGCACATGCGCTTCAAGCGCTCGACGCCGAATTGGTCGGCCGCCTGAAACAGCTCCATGGCCATGTCCAGGTCCACGTCCACGTCGTCCGTATATAAATATTCGAGCAACCTTAGAAAAATGTCCTTTCGGACATCATTAATCGTTATAGTGTCCATGCGACTTTCCGACATCTCGCCCGTCAGCAGTGCCCTAAAGTAGGGGCACCGCAAGCAGAGCACCTTGTGGGCCGGGACCTCCAGCCCTTCCACCACGAACGTGACGTCCGACAACAATTCGTTGTTCACCAGCTGGCCTAAATCGGTCACTAAGGACGACACGGGAATGTCCTGGCCGCCGAAGCCAAATCTAAACTCCAGGAAGTCGTTCAGCCTATTGGAACCGTCGTAGCCCCCAAACACATAGAGCGAGTCCTTGTGCACCACGGCCACGTGGCAGAAGCGGTGCCCCGGGGCGTAGCCCGACGCCTGCACCGGCGCCCAGCACCGCGCCTCCAGCCGTAACTCATGAAAATCGTTCATCGCGGAACCCGTACTTCCACCGAAGACGAACATGCTGCCGCCGTGGGCCACACTTACGTGCGAGTCCCGCGGGATGGGCGCCGGCCCGTCGGTCTGCATGGCACTCCACGCCCTCGCGCTAAAATCGAACACGTGCACGTCGTTCAGGTGGCGCGTGCCGTCGTGGCCCCCGAACAGGTACATGGCCTGGTCGTGGACGACACAAGTAGCCCGGTACCGCGCTCGAGGCACGCGCCCTTCGCCCGTGATGGGGGCCCAGGCCCTCGTAACAAAATTGAACTCGTGGAAGTCGCACCGATAGGACCCGTCGTAGCCGCCAAACACGTAGAAACTATCGCGGTGGACGACCGCGGCGTGCGAATGCCGCGGCGACGGCGGCAGGCCACTTAAAGCGCGCACCGGAGACCACGCCCGTTCTAAGACAGCGAACTCGTGGAAGTCGTTCACCCGCGACGTCCCGTCGAAGCCGGCGAACACGTAGAACGAGCCACCCCAAACCACAGCGACGTGGCGGTCGCGCGGCGACGGCGGCGTCCCGGAGCTGGGTCGTACGGTAGTCCAGGCCCGCTTCCCGAAGTCGAACTCCCAGCAGTCGTTCACGCGATGGGACCCATCATATCCGCCAAAACAAAGCATGCGGTCGCGCCACACCGCGGCGACGTGCAAACTTCGCTGGCAGGGGCCGGCGCCGTCCGGCGCGTTCGCGTCCGTCTGCACGCGCAGCCACGCGCGCAAGGCGTCGGCCTCGTTGCTCGGCGGCGGCGGCGGCCGGACCGGCGCCGGCGGCGGCCTTGGGAGGGCCTGCTCTTCCCCGTCGACTTCGGCCATCGTTGCGTCGCTTTGGTCGAGGGCGTCGAACGAGTAGCTACCGGGCGGTCCGCGGCGTTTTGCAGCTCAGGCTTCTTTGGCTGCTCGGTGGGACGCGGCGGAAGCGTTCGCGCTTTCGTGGTCGCTTGTCGTGCGCTGGCAGCAGCTGTCTGCCTGTCGGCGGGGATAGCTAGCAAGCAGAAAGCCTAGCTATTGGCTTCTTTGCTTGTGCTTGCGCTGTTCGATGAAAACCCGTGTTGTAGCTTTTAGCGTCGCCGAGAACGCCGCCGCCCGGAGATTGCAATTGCAATTTAATTTAGCCACACACACCCCCACGACGACAAGCTTGCGCAAACTCAGCTTGCACAAGCTCACAACTCAAGTCCGGGCGCCGTCGGACTCGTACGCGATCGAGACGCAGTCCCCGAACACGGGCGCGAAGGACAGACACGGCGCGCCGCCGCCGAAGACCACGAAGCCGTCGCCACAACGCGCGGCGGCCGCGTGGACAGGGTAGGCCCGCAGCAGGTCGAGCGGCGCCTCCGCGACACAGGTGACAGCGTCGCCGCCGATGCGAAACACCGACACACCGCCGACCTCCCCTTCCTCCGCGGGGACGCCGCCCGCGATCACCAGCTCGCCCGGGCGCGCCGTGGCCGAGACGCACGGTGCGAGGCGCCGGGACGCCGCCGCGGCTTCCTCGTCCAGCGCGAGCTCGCGCCACGTTCTATCCGCGAAGCACGAAGCGCGGCCGCCCCCGAAAGCAACAATGCTAACGTCAGACGTGGCGCAGGCGAACGCCACAAGGAACGCCGGCGGCGCGACGCGGCTCCAGGCCATCGACGCGGTATCGAGCACATGAGCGTCGTCCGGCAGGTCGCCCGCGTCGCCCCTGCCGCCCGTCACGAGGAAGGCATTCGCTGCGAGGGCGACGAACGCGTGCGCCCACCGCGGCGCCGGCGCCGCGCCCTCGCAGTGCAGCTCCGTCCAGGCGCCCGGGTCGTCCCACCGCCAGACATCGCCGAACGCATCGCCGGCGCGACCGCCGTGCATGAGGAAGGCCGTTCCGCCTTTCATCGGCGCGGCGCCGTGGCGCTCGCGTGCCTTCGGTCGCGGCGACGCGTCCGCGGGCGTGACGGTGCCCTTGCTCACGATGACGACGTCGTCGAGCCGTCGCAGCTTCTTGCCTTCGCGACCGTAGCCGCCGTGCACCGCTATGCGATTGTTACTCAGTGGGATGGCAATGTGGCCCCAGCGGTGCAGGCATGGCTCCTCGGCCCAGTAATTGAGGTGCAGCTGCGCGGTGGCGTCGTGTTGTGCAGTCATGCGATCGCTACCAGGCGTTAACGGCCAATAGATGCATGGATAGCCCCGTTTTTGCGTGGGCTCGACAGTCGAGAAACCCGTCCGGCTCGAGAACAACTTGTCAGGCCATAGGCAGGCCGCATAAGTGGCCAAACGACCACAGGCATCAGAGAAATATGCTTCGGCACGCGTTCCAGCGGGCGGCGCGAGCGCATAGCTCTCGCACCATGCATGCGGCCGCACGCTCTCTGCGCCGCCGTGAGGGCGTATTGGCATCACGCCTCGGCGCGCGAACCTCAAGATCAATCACTGCGCTACCCGCGAAAACATGCAATTTCGCACTGACAGTAGCACGGCCGCGGCCGGCGACGCGCGGCATCGCTGGCCTCGCGCGCGCGACCGCCGGTGCGCCAGCTAGAGCTCAGGTCACGTGGATCGGCGCGGCGCGGCCCGTAGTGACCGCGTACGCGACGCGCGAAATGTCGAGCGGTAAGAAAGGAGGCGGCGGCCGCATCGGTGCTATGTTCGGCCTTGCGGCCTTAGCCCTGGGAAAATTCAAGTACGTGCTCGTCGGGCTCAAACTGACCAAACTGGCACCCGTCCTCTCTATGGTTGCGTCATCGCTCGCGTATAGTGCTATCTTCGGTCCGGCGTATGGCTGCGGGATGGTCGGGCTCATTTTCGTGCACGAGTGCGGACATGCTATCGCGATGCGCTACTACGGGCTGCCCTTCTCTCCGATGGTCTTTATCCCCTTCGTGGGAGCGGTGATTCAGATGCAGAAGTTGCCAGCGACGGCGGCGCAGTCGGCCGTCGTCGCGTTGGCCGGACCGGTGCTGGGCGGCGTGGCCGCTGGAGCGACGGCCTTCGCGGGCCACGCGACGGGCTCACAGCTATTAATGGCCCTGGGCGATTGGGGTGCGGGTCTGCGTCCATCGAAGAACCTCCGCGCCTCATCATGCTCTTCACACAGGCTTCATGATCAACCTGTTTAACCTGCTGCCCATCGGCGGGTTAGACGGCGGCCGCGTGGCCGACGCCCTGCACCCCGCGCTTCCTGCAGTGGGCCTGGTCGGCGGCGTGGGCCTCGCGGCGTCGGGCGCGATCGCCAACCCCATCTTCTACCTCGTGCTCCTCTCGGGGGCTTTCCAGGTCGGCGGCCAGCTCTTCGGCTTCACGCCTCCGCCGCCGGCGCACTACCGCCTGACGACGGGGCCCATGATCGCGACGGCGCTGGCCTACGTGGCGTGTATTGGCTCGCTGGTGGCCGGCATGGCGCTGAACAACGTCGGCCGGAAGTCGCCGCGCCGCCTCGAGGCCGAGGAGCGGGGCGAGGTCCTCGACCGGGCGCCGGGACACAGCGGCGACGGCGTCTACAACGACTATTTCGCGGAGTTCACGTCGGACTCGGAGTTCGATGACTCGGGCGGCGACGACCGGTGGGGCGGGTAATATGTGTCTGGAGTTGTCGTTAAAAACCCGTTTAACATCGAAGAGCGACGTCGTCGATACTGTGCGTGGCAGACACACAGCGTGTTAGCGGTGACCTCAGTCACTCTACGCATCATCTCTAGTCGCAGGCGTGCCGTGGCTTGCCGCCGCTACGTTCTTTTCGACCGCGCATACGCATTTATGCCAGTCTGATCAGAGGAGTGCTGCCGCCATACAGCTTCGCAGTTGTTGTCTTCTATAAATCCCAGCGATGAAGGCATGCGCAGTGGTCTTTGCGACGGCGGCGAGCGCCCTCTCGACGACAACCACAGCTCCCACCGTACGCTTCACCGGCACCAGCGGCGCCGACGTCGTGGCACCGATCGCGGCTGTGGCCATGGGCCGGAAACGGCCCACCGTGATGGACATCGCCGACGAGGCGGGGGTCCACATCGCGCGGTCGTGCTTGGCCGGGACCTGCGCGGTGTGTGAGGTCTCGATCACGCGCGGCGGCCGCGAACGTACCGTCCGCGCCTGCACCGCGACGCCCCGCCACGACGACGTTGTCGACGTGAGTTCGGGCGACGACGAGCTCGCGAAGATGATGAATCGATTTTCGGGCCAGGACGGGCAGGACTATACGCGCGTGGCGCCCACGGCGCTGCCCGCCGGGCCGCCATCCAGGCCGCCGCCGCCCGTGTACGAGGACGCCTGGGCGAACCCAGTGTTCGAGGACGCCTCGCCCCCCGAGCCGGTCTTCGCCGACTACGACGAGTTTTCCCCGGGCGGCGGCGCGGCGCCGTGGGATGTGATACAGTAATAATTATGTCAAAAACACACGAAACTTACTGTAGCCGGGGTGCTAGGAATAGAGAGCACTGGAATCATAGTTTGCGAGGGCTGTTGGGTACAGTAAGATGCCTAGGGTAGTTAGGTAGGGAGCACTAGCTCAATTTCTCCTCGCCGCGATCGGCGGGCACGCCGCGACGCGGCTAGTTACCCGTGCGTTTCAAAGCCCATTGCTCGGGGGGTCTACACTTGAATCATTTGCGTTTCGAGGGTTGCATGCGCACTGAACCCGCGCACTGAGTGAAACTGTTTACCAACATTAAGCTTTACAGCTTGTGTACATACTCACAAGTGAGTCTACGCATCTACCACCCCGCTCAGTACCTTCAAACGTTCACGCGCCACGACCAAGGCGAGAAAGAGCGCACGGCAAGTCGCTCAGTACGTAAAACACAGGTCAGAGCATAGATCTGAGCATGAACTCCCTCACCACGCTACTCGCCACGGCCACCGTCGCCGCCGCGTACGGCAAAGTCGAGGAGGTGGCGGCCCCGGGCATCCTCCCTGATTGGCTCGGCGGACCCGTCTTGCAAGTCTTCGACAAGGGCCTGGAGACGGTCGGCGTGGCCCTCGGCTGGGCCACCGGCGCCCCGCATGTCGTCGCCGACGTGATCACCTGGGGCGCTGACACGGCCGTGTCCGTGACGGCGACGGCGCGCGACGTCGTGACCGGCGACGCCGACACGCTCGACACGCTCGCGGACCTGGCCCTGACCATCGGCTCCATCGTCTTTGTGATCTACGTCGTGCTCACGGCCATCAACCTCTTCCTGGCCACGCTCGAGGCCGTCCGCGACTACCTCGCGAAGTGCGGCTTGTTGACGATCCCGCGCGTGCCGGCCATGGTGCCGCTCCTCGGCGTTGAGATCAAGGACGAGGTCGTGTCGGTCCTGAACACGCCCATCGACCTCGTGCAGAAGTACATCGTCGACCCGGTCAAGAACTACCAGCACCGCAAGATCATCCCGCTCGAGGGCGACCATCGCGACGGTGGCGTCGGCGACGGCCGCCTGCATGTTCCTCGCGGCGACGCCGGACCTCCTCGCGTTGCTGAGAAACGGCGCCGACAAGACCTCGGCCGAGGCGATCGCCTGGACGCTCGGCACGGCGCTCGGCCTGAAGTACGTGGCCGCGCGGGCGTGAGCGCGCTCCGCCGACGCGCGCCCCGCGGGCACAAAGCCGCCCGCGATCAAGTTTGCGGCGCGCGTCGAATCCTACCCCCACCTCCACCACTTCCCCGGCGTGTAAGGACTCTTGGCGTCAGCTAAATAGCCGGTCTGCGGGCGGCGGCCGGTGCATAACGACCACTTGCGGCGGCCATGAAAATAAATCAAGCCAAAACCCGCGGCTTTCGCAACCCGAAGCAAAATCGTCCTCTCACGTGCTTTAATCAGCTAGGCGAGCTAACAGGTACCATTTCACGCACCCTACCCCGCCAGAGAACCTTACCATCGCCTTCTGGCTGCTCCATGGCGCCAGATTCGGTTCGGCGACGCCGCAGCTGCGTATACACGTGGATCTGTTCGTCAGCGAGGGAGCGAAAGTGGACTCCAGCGGACCTCCGCGGGCGTCGCAGTCGCGCGCTGTGCTCTCTGGAGCACGCCGCGGCACTGCCTGCCCGCTGAGCCGCTGCATTTGCACCCCTTCGCGCCGCCGCGGCGAAACCCTCCCTTTCCGGCCCCGCCCCCCCCCCCCCCCCCCCCCCCCACCAAACAAACACCCCCCCCCCCC
>Ga0302122_10000499_pt1 | contig 24191 bp, 12 predicted proteins | sample CB21_SCM_MG_FD_203115 | JGI IMG/M metagenome (GOLD analysis project Ga0302122, IMG submission 203115) | Marine microbial communities from Western Arctic Ocean, Canada - CB21_SCM | ecosystem: Environmental > Aquatic > Marine > Oceanic | place: Canada: Western Arctic Ocean | collected 2017-09-28
GTAGCTATGATGGTTTTCTGAGTTGAGAAGCCGGTTGTTGACTTCTGTTCAGCAGGGGCTTCTTTTTCACAGTTTACCGTACAAAGTGGAATTGGAATTGAGATTATTGAATGATTTAATTCTGCTTGCCCCATATCCCCCTGAGAATCAGTACATTGAATGGATACTTGCCAAGGAGGGATGTTTTGGCTGCTGTTTTTCTTTGGAGTTGGATAAGTAAACTCTACAACCCCCTCGCTCTTATCATAAGCAGTCACTTGCTTTGAATGGGTGAAGACTGATTGGTTGAGTGAATCTGTAATACTGATAGTACAAGAGGTCCCCTCGATACTATCAAGATCTGTTACGATTGCTTGAATATTGATGTTTTGACCAGCATTAACTTCATCTTCAGAAGTTAATTCGATACTCGGTATGGCATGTTTAATGCTAAGTTGTAGGCTTTCCTGAACCATTGAGCCGTCAAGGTCTATGAAAGTCATTCTCAATGTTGCTTCACCTTTTATGAAAGATGAATCAGCTATGACTCTGAATCTGAGAAGATGTGATGAGTATTGCGAGGGGAGGCACAGTCCACTGAAGTCGCTTTCATCTAATTGGCTTGCAGATACTACCCAACCTGTTTGGGCAAGCCTTGCACTTGCTGAGGCGATTGGTCGGTGACTGAAAATTGGCATACTTGCAATTACCGGATGCCCTCGAATCAACGAGTCGACTTGGTTTCCTTCAATGTCACAAAGAATTATCCCAGAGGAAGTGGGTGAGGAAAGTAGAACCTCCCAAGAATGACTTGTCTCAACATAGGATGAATGGGCTCCTCTCAAGGTCATTTCAACGGTGAGTTGATCTTGCTCCAAGGCTTCATTTGGATATGGTATAGCAATCAGTATTCCTTGTTTACCTGATTCTATTTCGAATGCAACAGTCTTGTCTATATGCCCCGGCCACTTGACTAATAAGTCTCCATATGCACTACCTTCTGGGTCATCTACATCATTAAGGGTAAGCCAAATGGATTCCCCCACACCGCCACTTGAGAATTCGATACTTTGGTTGTTAGCATTTCTCAAATCCATTATTGGTTCAGGGTCATGATTAGCCAGCGTTATGCTCCTAACATTGCTACCTTCTTGGGTTGTTATTGAGATTTGATGGGGTCCCAGCGGCACTCCGTTATCAATGCTGATATTTGCCTGGTAACAAGTAAGACTGGGAGTACTTGTGTTCAATGAAGTTAAATTTGAGATAATTCCAATACTGCTGTTGAATATTGGTGTTTGTGATGTTGAGTCGTGGTCCGCATCTAGTACGCAGGCCTTAATTCTGGAGGCTTGCCCACGAGCAAGTCCATTTCCAGATGCTGGAAGTGTTGCTACTCCAGCCCATTCCGCAGGGTCAACACCTTCGATGTGCGGACCTCTCCAAGTGGCCAGCGCATCTATGACTTCAGATATATTTTTAGCCACAAATGTAGGCGATGCAAAGCCTAAGTTATCATATGAAATTACATGTAATTCCACCCAACCCAAGGGTGAATCCGGGGGGATACTAATCCCAGTCCACCACGTTGTGTTATCGCTAGTGGCTGCATTTGCCCAAGAAATATTTGTGTAATTTTCATCATCCACCCTGATTCTCCAACCGATATCGGTTGAGATAACCGCTACATCATCACCTACTAGGGCACTACAGGTGAATGAACTTCCACGATAGATAATATTCGACTGACATGATGCCTGGCTAACACCGGGAGGTTCATTGACTAGTAAATTAATGATTACTATGTTGTTATCTTTGAGGCGTTCATGGAAGCCTGTTGCATTGACCCATCTAACTACAAATTCAGTATAACCAGAGCGTTTTGGAGTGATTGGAACTTCTATTTTAATTCTTGAACCGGTTTGATCTCCTGCTGCCAAACTGAGGTTGATACTGCCGACCAGCGAATTTCCTTGTCTCTCCCTCACTTCCAATGTACCATTGCCCACCGCAAGGCCAAGGTTTTCGATGATGACTTCCAAGGCAGTTGTTCGGCCTTTAGTAGGTGTTCCATTCGCTCTAATATCAGTGAGGTTAGCATCGTGAAGAACATCTGCAAAGGCCGCCATCTTCGGATCACCAACGGCGACTCCCATCCAACTCATCAATGGGTTTGCCATGTAGATCGATTCAGCCCAAGTATAGCCGCTGGCATAGGCTGTTGTCATGACACTTGGGTAAGCAACTGCAGTAAGGTAAGGTTCGTAGACATAGCCTTTTACACCTGAGACTCCATCTTCTAGCAAATCTGCAATTAGAGATTGACCGTACGAAGTCCCAAAGTCAAACGAACGGGCGCTGGTCGAAACCGCTGTTTCAGCAATGGAACCATTCACCCACTGATTGTGAGGACGAATGGGGTACAATCGGAGTGTGTCAAGATAGACTGAACCACCAGTCGAAGTGGCAACCAGGTCGAGGGGTATTCGGATACGAAGATGAGTCGCATTGGAGTGGGGCCGGAAACGTAAGGTGGTTGATTCCCAACTTGTAGCAAAGATTTGACTGCTTGAAGTATTGCTTGAGAGAATAACCCCGTTGCTATCAATCGAATCAATCTCGAGGGTGAAGTCACCGTAGACATCACCGATTCGCATTCCGTAGGCATTCACCAACCAAACATGGCCATCGAGGTGGTTAGGAAGAAGGAAGGTTTGTTCAAGAGAAGCAATTGATTGGCCATTCCCAGAATAAGCCGAACAGTCGTGGTAAATATTACGGTGTAGAGTGGTTATCTCATGGTCCTGTAAAGCAATATTCCATACTTGCACATTGTCAATCATCCCCTCAAAAAAGGTACTTCCAGCACGATTTACACCCAGTTTGTACAATTCAAAATTGTTGAGTGAGCCTGTCGGTATCGTGGTTGTTTGAACGTGAACGCCGTCCAAATACTGCCGGGCAGTTCCATATTCAAACACCGTTACCAAGTGGGTCCACCGTTGTGCTTCGACCTCGCCAAAAACATAACTTTGGTTGGTGTGCATACGCCATTGCCCATTGTAAACAGTGTGTTGAAACGACCCGTTGGAACCTGCGCTATCGTCAACGGCAAACGTTGATGAGTAATTTGGTAATGTGGTTGAATTTGCCCAAACCCACTGGCTAATAGTAAAATTTCCAACCCAGTCATCAACATCGACTTCAGCCGAGTCATCAACTCCATCGTACCATAAGCATGAACCATCAGCACAGGTTCTCCAATTGCTGGAGTTCATGTTGTTCAATGTTAGGTTGGTGCTTGAATTTACTGAATCATTTGCGAAAGAACCCGAACCCTCTTCAAAATCCCACTGATGAAGAAGAGAAGAAGTGGAAGGGACATATCCCCCTGCAAGTGTAAAGGCAGAGGCGGGAATGAAGGTTTTCGATTGATTCGGACCTTCCCATGAAAATTGCAGTCCATGGGGCCCACCTCCCTGAAAAAATTCAATGCGGAAATCATGAATACCTGCGTCCAACACTAGCGAATTGGAGATTTCTTTCATTCCATGTGAACCGTAGTTTTGGATCAAACTTTGGCCATCCATCCAGAGCTCTGAACCATCGTCAGTGGTCAGGTAAAATGTCCAATTACCAGTTTCCGGGACCGTGATTAATCCGCTGAATCGAGCGCCCCAATCGGTGTTGAAACGGTTATCTAAGCCAGAATACGCTTGAGAAGATGAACTGTACTGAAGGTTGTTTTCGATGCGGATGTGGTCGGGTACGCGGTCGATGAGTAGTGGCATGGAGCCGGTATTGAAACTGATACCATTGTTATCGAAGTATTCAGCTAAGATACCTGGTTCATACAAGCCAGATTTGGCAGTACATACCGCCGAAATAGATGCTTCAACGGCGCCGTTCCCACCTTGTTTCGTATCTGTTTGGTGACTCCAATTGAAGGTGTCCCCGGCAGACAATGTTGGGACCGTAGCATTCCAAAATTCAACCCCGCTGGACCATGAATCATTTCCAGTATCGAAACCACCATTTGGAAGCTCATTTTGGGTCCAAGAACCGTCGTTTGAGCCCCATGAAGCATAAGCGATGACATCGCTAACATTAGTGGTGAAGGTACTATTCTGATTGAACATTACAGGTAAACCCATACTTCCATTTAGGGTTGCATTTGCAACATAGAGATCGTCATTCCAATATTTGTAGCCTGAACCATTTCTATTATTTGCGAGGTCTAAGACAATTATTCCACGTTGCCCGAGTGAGTTGTTCGCCTTTTCGATGAGACCGAGCGCGGTCTCCACTGTATAACCAGTCAGCCTAGTTACCAAAAAGAAGCCATGCTTTTCTCGAGTAAAAGACTCGAAACCATCCCCATTGAACGGTCCATATGAATGTTCTACCCACCAATCTGTGTCAATACTGGCCTTCATATCTCCTTCAACTAATGCTAACTCATTATCAAAAGAAACCTTTGAATCGCCACCACTAACCCGCAGCGGAACCCCTTTTGTGGTAACCAAATAGTTGATGCTAGTTCTACGATGTGCACTTTCATTCAGCCATTCTCTAAACGGTTCGACGAAATACTGGTTGAACTGATTTCGGTTTATTGTCTCGCCAGTTGGAGTACTTTCATTATCGAATAACAAGACATTTTCCAAAGAGATGTTTCTTGCTGCAACAAAAGCCCAGCCGATGGTTCGACTAGCTGAACTTTGATTGTTAATTAGTACTCCAACATCGCTATAGTCCATATATCCAGTTTGAGTGAAACCGCCTTCAACTGCAATATCTCTGAATGGGGTTTCATTCCATGAATCCGACCTTGCTACAACAAATCCATCAAAAATGAAAGCTAAATCCGCTTCCGGTTTTTCACTTCCATCAATGCTGCCTATCCATGGAGATATCAGCAACATCAGCAATACTGATACCACTCTGATTCTGCCCATTGGATAATACACCCGTCTCTGACGGGTGCAGCCATTGTGCATGATGCCTTCGCTCTCTGGTGCATTAACCGTTTCTGCTTGGAAGTGCATTACCAATCACAAAATCAGAGGAATGATAGGCGATGAGGATAAGTATGGCGGCCCTCCATCAGCAGGTCAATGGTCGAACTCTACATGGCAAGGACCTGCCGTTATGGTCGGCTCAAGGTGATTGGTGGGGATTTACACAAGCAGAGTGGAGACTTGCTAATAACTCCCGCAAACAATCGCCTTTCTGGAAGAGAGGCAATCGATGCTCTTGTTCATAAAGAGGCAGGAGAAGAATTGAGAGAGAAGTGCCGGGAAATATCTGTCCAGCAACGTACATTTAATCTACCACCATGTCCAGTAACCACCTGTGTTCTCACAGAACCATATAATCTAAAAGGTCAATTCAAGAATATTCTTCATTTAGTTGGTCCAGATTGCCGTCGTCCAAACCAAGATGAGGCAAGAAGGGTTCTAATCAAGGAAACTTATGAGACATTATTCGAGCAACTTCGCGGCATGAAGAAAGTTAAGAGAATTGTTGCACCAGCAATTTCAATGGGTATTTTTGCCTATCCCCACCGAGAAGGAGCAAAGAGAACTCTTGGGCATTTGCTTGAGTGGTTGGATACCGATGATACAAATAATGTTGAAGAGTACATAATTATCGTCAAAGAAAAGAATTTCATCAACAATATGAGAACTGTTTATCGGGAGACCGAAGACCAATTGCCTGGTATCGATACAACCAATGAATAAGCAGTGTGCTTAGCGTTTCTAGGCGCCTAATGCGGGTTCACTTTCGGTGTGCAAATTAACGAGGTCATCAAGAATACTCGGTCTCTTACTTTCTTCGGTTCTACAAGTTAATGCAAGGAACTTATGCAATGGCATCCCTTGCTCCCAGTCAATAAACGGTTTCCCATTTCTTGTCAAAGGCAAGGGGGGGATTCTCCTTTGCAGCATTTTTAATCTGCCATTTAGAGTTGAAGTTTCTACCCTGAATATTCGCCACGAATCACCTCGCACTCCCTTCAACCTATGAGCATAAAGTGGCATCAACCCACAGCGGTTCCCCTCCATTTTCATCGACTCATATTGCTCCCAAGTCCTTCCTGAAAGATACAACTTTCTGGCTTTCGTCGTTTTAACTTCGATAGGAAAGCAAATGTCACCTCGTAGTGCTAACAAATCTCCGCTGCCTTCCATTCCACTTCCTGCTGCCCTTACTACCAAGAATGGCCTGTGAATAACTTGCATTGTCTCGGCTTTTTCTAATTCTGAACATGAACGCGTGACTGCTTTGACTCCGGATTCTAAACCTGCAAGGACGCGACGAAGTTCTCTCTCATATGAGGAGGTCATTGAACGCATAGTATTGTCAATAGAATAAGAGGTTAGGGGGCGTATAACCTGAATTTGAACTGTTTTAGCCTTAACCTTCAATAGCCACCGGTTCAAGGTATAGTTGTGGAAGTATTGGTCGTGAGGACCGCTGATTTCCGTCTTGCTTACCGTTTATGCGATGAACTACGTCGACGAGATATCAAGTTTGTAGTTCTTGGCGAAGGTGAACGTTTGCCAAATGTCACCTCGGTTTGGATGGGCACCCCTGAAGAAGTTGCAATTGCCCGAGAAGGTAAGGGTATTGGAGTTAATACTGAAGCAGTAGAGTTAGGTGTTGAAAGAGCCTTGCAATTCTCCATGGGACTTGGACGGATGCGACATTTGTCCTTTGGAATTGACCCCGGTCCACGCCCTGGTCTTGCTTGGTTGGCAGATGGTGTTTTGATTGGCACCTCTCAATTGGAGAGAATCGATGATGTTGCAGACCATATCAAGGCCTTGACCAAAGCTTTGGTTCACGATATCCTATCAGTGATGATTGGTGATGGTGTACCAACAATGCGAAATAGAATAATCAATTGTTGCTTGGCTCTAGAATTACCAATTCATCTAGTGGATGAAAGGCGAACTTCACATGGAGTTCGCCGACACCACCACCATAGTGCAGCAATCAAAATAGCTCAAATGAAAGGTAAAGAGATAACTGAAAGGATGCCAGTCTTGCCAACTGAAGGTGAACTTCGCGAAGTTCAACACCGCAGTAGGAAAACCAGCCAAGGGCGCCTAACAATTTCCAGTGAATTGGCAAAAGCAGTGGTAGTTGGTCGGTTAACTATGCATGAAGCGATTGAGAACCAGCGCCTAAAGAATAATAAAAACTAATTAAAGCAAGTATGGAATTGCCAAGGTTACTAAGAGCATCATCAAAACAAATAGACTTGTGAAAGATACTGCTTTTGATGCAACATGCTCGATCCGCATTGGATGCCAACCTTTGCTTAGTTTCATCTTCTTAGCAATTCTATCAATCTTAGTCAGCATATCATGAATCATATCCCTAAAGAGGTGTCCACCATCGAATGGTAGCATCGGTATTAAGTTGGTAAATCCAAGTAGAATATTTACCCAAATCAACCAAAATAATAAATTGACAATGAATAACATGACACCAATCCCCAGAATTCCATCTGTAGTTAATTTTGCCTCTTCCATTGGGTGAATTGCCACACCACCTAGGTCAAATGGAGTGATTAGCAAAGTTAGCATGTGAAAAGGTGAATAGATTACGCGAGAAACTGTCTCACCATTCCAATCAGGGTTGAATGGGCCAGCAAGGCGGTCAATTCCAACCGTTGGCTCACTCAGGCTAACAACTCCAAGAAAGGCACTACCATTGTCTATACCTGCTTCTTCGAGTTGTTCTTCTGTCCAACCTTCATCTAGATAATGTTGATATTTATCCCCAAGTATCACTGAAATAGTTTCTTCATCTCCTGAATCTGCTCTTTTCACTTTCATTGGAATGACTTGTCCAGGTTCAAGTCCTGACATCGCATCAGAAAATTGGCTCAGGATTGCAGTAGAAGTTCCATTCATCATCAATATGGAATCGTAGGGCTGAAGGCCGGCTTCATCTGCTCCCGCATCAGCAACCAAGGATTGAGCATGAACCCCAGGGACTGCAGCAACGAATGAAGTTGCACTGAGACCCAAAATCAACAAGCAAATCAATGCTGCAAAAATATTGGTTGCTGGGCCTGCAGCGAATAGCCGCTGTCTTTCCCTGCTCGGTGCATTCATCAATTCCTCAGTTTGTGGTTCAGCAAATGCGCCAAGAGGCAATGGCCCCAATAACAAAACTCCAAAAGAACGGATTCTCATTCCGTGAGCCCTTGCTTGAATACCGTGTCCAAATTCATGAATTACGAGGCTTACGATAAAGGCTAATGCACCCCAACCTAAGGGTATAACTGGATTTAATCCAGGAATCGCCACTAACTCTGAAGCCGGTGGTGGATCTCGTTGTGGTGGGGCAAATAATGCGATGACGAATGAAAGGAGAACTAGTCCAATCACCAAAAACATCGCGACTCTACATACCCAAAGAGAAAGTTCTCCATATGCTCTCCAAGCCGCTCTAGGCTTAGAAATTCGTTCAAGAACCCCTTTCCCGCGTTGAGTTCTCAACATCAGGATAAATCCCAATGCCTTACCAGCATCCCATTTGTCGAGAGTTCCATTTCTCTCCCAAATTCTCAAAATGATAATCCAGACAATTATTCCAAGGATAATAGAACGGCCACCAAACCAATCCACATTCATCCATTCTGAAGCCATTATATTCACCACCTCAGTGATCTTGACAGAGAGAAATCAAGACGAATCAGTATTCGTCTTCTTCCCATTCTTCCTCATCTTCATCTGAATCTTCATTATCCTCGAAATAATCCTCATCAAGTATAGAAGTGCCAATGTTCAGAGCGGTTCTTCTGCTGATTACCAATGCGGAGGTTGCTACCATTACTCCAACAATTGCAAATATCCAAGCAAGTGGTTGTTCACGCACATTATCCACCCAACCAAAGTAGGAAACATATACGATTTCCACTCCGTGTTCTGCAGTATTATCATCTTCATTTACTTCGATAACTACATCCTCTGGGTCGACCATTGCCCTAACTCTATCAACGCCTTCTTCCGCTTCCCAGAAGACTATCAATTCAACCGACTGACCGGCCTTTAATGAGTTGATTGACTTTGATTCAAAGGCCTTACTTGAATCTCCGGCATAGAAGGCAACAGAGAATGGAGTACTTGCTTCGCCTCCAGTATTCATCACAGACACTTTGATTTCTACTGTTGAACCTGGTGCAATATGTGAATCGCTAATACTGATACTAGTCAACTTCAAGTCAGCAACTTCGGCTCCCAAATAGACCCAGCCTAATTCATGGTCAGTATCGTCACTAACCAATTCCTGAATTGGGTTTGATGGGCTGTTTCCAACTTCAAGGAATGGGTTTCCTGCAGAATCATAACCGGTTATCCAGAAACCTACGATATCTCCCATTCGCGCTGTTATCCTTCCTGAATCAGTCAAATCAACAGTTCCGGACCAATTGACTTTTTGCCCATTTTGCTTCATTCCGAGAACGGATGAACCTGAACCAATAGTGACCGTATTCATATGATCCCTCATAATCCAATTAATTATTTGTACACTACCAGTCAAATCATCATCCTCCCAACCTTTGAATTCTACCTCAAGATTACTAAGGTCTGATTTGGCACTGATATCGATAATATCGATTGGAGAAACTCTGGTTGTAACTCTCGGAGGAGAATGGTCTACATCGATTCTTAGGGTTGTAGATACACTTGATCCAGTCATATCTTCACCACGGCCTGGAATTCCAGAAATTGAAATCAAACAGGTTCTTGTTGAGGCACTGGCAAGCGAAGTTGCATGGTCAAGTGGGACTTCGATTGAATAATCTCCACCGACTCCTAAACTTCCATCTGACCAAATTGACTCTCCATCAAAAACATCGACTGTAATCCCTACATTCCGAGGTGCTTCAACATTGGAACCCTCGTAAACCACTCGGCCTTGGAAACTAAGTCTATCGTCAGCCCTGACTTTACTACCATCGGCAATCGGCCCAGTTCTTGGCTCGCTGACATCTAAAACCTTGAAATCACTCGATGATAACACAAGGTCATTTTCGACGCGGAAGCTATTATCTGAGAACTCATGACGTGTTGCTTCTTCATTTCCTAATTCCTTGTAAACTAATGCCAAATCGCCCCAATCCTCATCTGGCCAATCCCAAGTGAATTGAAAGTTGAAATTTACATGAATCCATGGCAGACCAGAGGAGTTGGTTTGTAGGATGACGCTACTTGATGAATCGAGAATGATATATTCGCTATTACTCCACCAACTATCATTAACTCCACTATATGCAATAAGTTGTTGATCCTTCGCTGGATTTGGACCTTCAAAGTCGAAAACCAGAGAAATTTCTTCAAAGTCAATAACCGTATTAGCATCTATAAGACCTAGAATGATGGTCTGGTCTTGGCCCGCATAAACTGGCATATCATCCCAGTGCCCAACCCAATTTAGGCCTGTGAAGATTGCATTTGAATCCTTTCTAGTTAGATAGGTAGCGGTGTCAAAGTCAAATCCTGCCTCGTGTTGAATCAAAACTGACGACTCGTCGATAATTAATTCTTCACTCAATATATTGCCAGCAGGGTCATTCCCTTCAACGAAGTAACTTACTCTACCCATATTTGGATTTCGTGAATCATCAATGTTTGTGCGATACCATTTGACATCAGCATTACTACTATTACTCATTACTTTACTAGCATATTCATCCACATCGGCTTCGCCATTACGATTTGAATCATGGTCTGCCTCAACCCAATACCAAAGTGTTAGTTGCTGTGGGCTGCCCACTGCATCTTCAACTTTAATTTGGATTTGGTGCTCATCTGAAGCTGCTTCATATTCTCCATCTTGTGGCAATGAAGTGATGAATTGTGGTGCCGTTGCATCTACCTTGAAAGTGCGCTTCCAACTTTGGTTGATTGGTAAAACCATTGTTGAATCGCGCTCATTGTAAGTTTGCACTTCAAATTCAATTCCATCTTTGATATCGATATTTGGCATTTCTACGCTGATGTAAAATGTGCCATCTGGGTTAGAAGTATCTCTCCAAGCAGAGTCGACATATCCGTTACGAGCAATTCTCATGTCGAAAGCATTGTCTTTCGGAGTATCCTCTGTTGCATCGAACCAGAGTTGGCCTTGGAAGTGAATCATATCACCAGCTGCCACCCACGTGCCATCAGGAACATCATCCCAAGTAACCGAACCTTCATTATCCCTGACCATCATCCATCCAAGTCCATAACTTTGATTGACCTTCAATTCAACATCTGAAACTAATGAAATCGGAGCGTTGGTTGGTGAAGTCACATCATCGATACAATTAGTGCTAAAACGTACACTATTCTGTTCCGGCATATTTGATGTAACTCTGAATCTCCAATCAATTTCCAAAATACCATTATTTTCTGTCCATGTGGATGTGGGGTCGACAATTATCCAAGACTCTGGGTCATTCTCAGTTGGCATTGAATCTCCATAATTCCAAGTTAATGTTGGGGCTGCAGAAGAAGGTGATGCTAAGAAGCGTAAACTCGCTTCGCTAATAATTGAAGCGTCTTCACCAATAATATGTCTAGAAATTATAGAATATGGTTGATTTCGTTCATGTAGAATGTCTGAACTGTTTACCTCTAATTCTAAGTTGACTGTTTTCATTACATAATCAACACTAAAACTCTCAAGCGACATTATTCCAGCAGATGATGAAGAAATATCGATTGGGATTGAAACCATACCTGTTCCAGTATTGGGAATCAAATTATTGAATGCATCGACTATGGCTTTACCGCTAGCAGTAGTTGTACCAAGGAATGCCCCTGCTAAACTCCATTCCTTACTACCATCTGCACCTACGTCTAATCCTACATTTTGTGGTGCATTTGTAAAGAATGTAATATTGAGGTCATGTAAAGTTGGAGATTCAGCATTTCCAGAACCAGCATAGAACCGAACATAAACATAGACGTAAGAAGTGGTTGAAGAAACGGTCTTCATCTGTCCGTTATCTGAACTCGACCATGTTGTTGTTCCTGATGTTTGGACTTCAATTGACATTGATGATGAGCCAGGTAAGGTTGAATTCCAGAATACCTGAACTGCAACAGGCAGCAATGCATTGTAGTTTGAACGCAGATAGAAATAGCCATTTTGAGCATAGGTTATTGTGTAAGATAATACGACTAAGTCTAATACCGGAGTTTCAGTAGGGGTTCCATTAAGATATGCTCGCCATTTCAATTGATTTCCACTAGTGGTAAAACTGGTTTTTCCAGTAGGGACAATGGATTTCCAAACTGTTCCACCATCTACGCTTACCTCATATTCAACACTAGTATTGGTTGGCATCCAAGCCACACCCGCTTCCAATTCTACTTCCGTAATCACCCTAGACAGAGTAGTTGTAGCACCGGTTACGACACTCGAAGAAGAGGTTGCTTGTCTGAGATCAAATGGTGAACCTGAACCGCTGAACATAACCTTACGAGAAGATGAACTGCATTGAGATGAAAAGAAACAGGTGTAAGCGATTGTTCCATCTTCCATATCTGTTAATCCATAATGCCCTCTAGCCTGAAGGACTTGAGTTCCAAGGCGCTCCACCCACATCCCATCGAAGTGATAATGGTGGTGGGTTGAAAATGAGGAAGAATAGGTGTTGAGAGTTACTCTCGGACCGTTGACCTGCAAACCTGCAGCAGTTCCACTAAAGTCTAGATTATTTCCGAGCAAGTAGGTTCCATTGACATTTGTTGGGTTGGTCTTGCTTACCTCCCACAAGTAATGATTGTAATTTGGAAATTGGTTTTGATAGATGTATAACCACATTTTTCCTGTTGACTCATCGATATCTACCCCTGCGATATAATTTGGATATTGTAATGTCCATTGTTGTTGACAATTCCATGTTCCACCACTGACTGTCCACTTTAAAATTGCATAATAATTGTACGATACTGTCCAAACGGTGTTTTCTCCATCCTTCGCCATATCATGAGTATATCTTAGGTACGAGGAAGAGCAAGTGCCAAAGTTTAGTGTTGCAGCACCAATATATGCTCCAGTACTTGCATTCCACCGATAAATTGTTTGGAAATTACTGCTCGATGATGAAGTGCTCATCAGTACATGATATTCATCTCCCATTTTGACAACGCTTCCTGGATATGTCCAAGTACCACCACTGACGGTATCTGAGGTTGGTTCTTCTGAAACACTGATGAATCCTTGGTCCCCATTGGCAAGGAAGGCTCCGGTGGTATTGTGGGTGGCGGTGGAACTGGCAATTTGGGCTGTCTGATCCAATAATAGCGACTTTAAGGTTGGTTGTCCGAGTAATTGAACTTCATTGTTATTCATCTCAACATTAGTCTTGTAGCCATATGCCATACCAGGGGGTTGGCCTGCCCATGACGCAGAACCCTTGCCGCCAAAGTCAGTATCTGTTGTCAAATTACTATATTGTGCAAAAGATGGATCTCCCCTGAGATTGAAATTTGCAGCGCTAACTTCGGCCCCATATGGGATATTAATTTGGCCAGCAGAACCATTGCCTTGAGCATTGAAGGTATGGGTGTATGAAGTTTCACCACCTGCAAATTGTGTTTCGGTTGTAACTCCACTCGCCAATGGCGAAAATGTCGATAAAAGGAAGACTAGAACGAGTATTGTTGCCTTGCGCATGATAATCTCCACACGATGCTGTGTCGAATTGCATTTGAACTATCCGCCCTATGAACACCGCCCCCCTTAGGGGGCGCTTTACCAATCCCAAAACAAAAAACTTGTTTTGTTTGCTAATCAAATCACACAATCCTTGATGAATGACTTGGAGGTGTGCCACGTTGGGGAAGAGCGCATGGCAAGCCGAGCAAAGAAAAAAGATGGGGCCATCAAAAGATGGTGGCGGCAAAAGCGAGACAAGCATTTACAAATTCTTTCAGCCGTATTTTTAGGAGCAATTGCAATGATTCTATCCAGCCTTGTGCAATTGATTTTGCTTCGCCAAGATGCTGCATGGGCCGATTATACAACGCTGGCGTGGATACTTCTGGCACTCTCAAGTCTGATTGCAATTTGGGTTGGACCGGAGTTCGTTCATTATATCGGCCAATATAATCTCCTCAATGAGGTGCTTGAATTAGATTCCCGCTCCGAAGTTTCACGTCGCCGGCAAGAGGCTGAAGCGGCTGCAAAGATTCTTGGTAAGCAACATATAGCAAGGCTTGATGAGCATCTTGTCGAACTCGGCATCAAACGAGCAAGACGTACCTGAGCAGGTGGTTGAATGAGTTGGAATTTGTTGCGCGAAGCCTTCCTCGCTGTAGGCATGATCGGAGTATTGATTCTGTCTCTATGGGGAATAACCGGGCAGATGCCGCCATTGGTTGTAGTTGAATCTGATTCTATGGTGCATGATGCTGAGTCCGGAGAAGTTGGTTCAATCGATGCAGGGGATTTGATTTTAGTTCATCAATATCAAACAACCAAAGTGATAACATTTGCTGAAGCAAGCCAGCCTTTCAACAGTCATTTCGGCTATTCTAGCCATGGAATGAATGGCGATGTCATCATCTATGAAAAAAATGGAAAGAACGGTACACCAATCATTCACAGAGCGATTCTTGAGGCTGTACCCTCACTGACTCAAGCGGTAAATGATAGCGCTGAGTGCAACACTTCCGTTTATGATTCAAGTCTTGAAGCCTGTATCCTCAGTTGGGATGTTCCGGGAACGACCCTACGCAATGTGAGTAGTATTTCATGGGTTTTTGATGGTAATATGACTGGTGAATACGACTGCCAAAGGAATTCTCAATTCGATCATAGCGAAGCAGGTATAGTACAATTTCTAACAATTGAGGAGTGGAAGCCACGAAGAGCGGGTTTCATGACCCTTGGAGATAACAACAAATGTTCTGTTGACCAAGGTTGGACTCCTTCAAAAGGTGGCGTTATTGGCGCTACTGGATTATTTGATTCAGATGGAATGGGGGTTGATGCAGTCTCTAGTAGTCATCTCGTTGGCATTGCAGGAGGAGAGATTCCTTGGCTTGGAACTGTGAAACTGATGATGTCAGGAAATGGCTCTCCTGGCACAAGTCAAGTTCCAAGTGCATCTTGGGGTTGGTTATTCGTTAGTATTGCAAGCGTCTTAGCTCTGCCAATAATTTTGGAGCCACTATTGAACCGGATTATCAAAGGTTCACCGGAGGTTGCTGAGGCTGAACAAGAGCGCAATTATGCGGGCCGGCTTCCAGTAAGTGAGTCTTCAGCATGAGTGATTTTTTCGTTGATTTTTTCCTGAGCCTCCACTAATTTTTCGATACTGGCCTGTTCTAACATTCGTGATATAGCATCTCTATTTCGCTTCACTGCTTGGATTCTCTTGCCTTGGTCGCGGTTCTTTTCTGTACTCCCTCGAACACTCATCAGCCATTCCTCCAATAGTGATGACAGTGCATGGGGGGTTTTCATCATCGCTGACAAAGTCATGCTCTGCCGCCTGAAACGCAATTTGATGGTGCCATCCGAAAGGCGGTTTGCTTGGACTGAGCCGGGATTCCATTCGTCGGCCCTGATAATAACTTGCCTTTCAGTTGTCAATGATTTGTCCTCATTTGCTTTCAATCGAATAATTATAACCATCGTTGAATATTTGAGAAGGGCTTCATGAACTCCATCAACTGAAAACCAATGGGTAATTTCCATGGGTGCGCAACCCCATGTCTGCATCGACCAATCATCGACAGCGTCCTCATCGAAATCATCAGCCATTGAATCATGCATGAATCCTTGTCATTTCAAGCCATCCACTAACTCTTCACTTTGATTAGGGATTGAAAACCTCAAAAAGGAGGGGTATGGCCCCTCCATGCAGGAGGGTTGCGCGCGTCACTTTTTTCAGAACACGGGCTCCTCGATGAGCAACTTAATGCTGCGTTAGTAGATCTTGGCTGGACACCGACTCCAATTCAAAAACTAACGATTGACCCCTTAGGCAGAGGGTTGGATCGCCTAATCATCGCCCCAACAGGTTCTGGAAAGACAATGGCTGCGGTACTTCCATTACTTGAGCGTTGTAAAAATGAAGGCTGGGCGGGCTTGTCAATCCTCTACATCACTCCACTAAGGGCATTGAATCGAGATGTCGATAGGCGCCTTCAAGATATTGCTGCAGCCAGTGGCCTACGCGTAGGACTTCGGCACGGAGATACAACCCAATATGAGCGTACCAAGCAAGTGAAAAATCCACCAAATTTGCTTGTGACAACTCCTGAAACTTTCCAAGTTATGTTCACTGGACATCGCCTCTTAGCACTGCTATCAAGTGTAAAAGTAGTTGTTATCGACGAGGTGCATGAATTAGCCTCTTCAGAACGTGGATGGCAACTTAGCCTAGGCTTAGCGAGATTACGAGCCTTGACCGGAAACGAAGTTCAAAAAGTAGGGCTCTCTGCTACGGTTGGCAATCCAAATGAAGTGGCGGCTTGGTTATCTCCGCAAGCTGAAGCGATTTCAGTGGGTGGAATGAGAGCCACAGAATTAATCGTTGAGAGTGCTCATCCAGATGTGTCGGATGAAGCCTCAGGTCTGGACCTTGGTTTATCCGCTCGTGCTCATGCTGCGCTACGTTTGTTAGCAAAAAGAATCGAGCATAATTCCCCTTGCTTAGTGTTTGTAAATTCTCGGAGTTCAGCAGAGACAGTCGCTCAACGGCTAGAATCAATTGCTACTCACCTTCGGGTTGGAGTTCATCACGGCAGCCTTGCAAGTGAAACTAGGCAACAAATGGAAGATGAACTAAGGGCGGGAGACCTACATGCACTGGTCTGTACTAGCAGTTTGGAATTGGGGATTGATGTGGGAAGCATTGCTCATGTCATCCAAATCCGCTCTCCTCGTTCGGTCGATAGGATGCTGCAAAGAGTTGGAAGGGCTGAACATCACCTCGAGGGAGTTGGACGCGGACGTTTGATTTCCTGGGAAGCCGATGATATTGCCGAATCGGCAGTCATTGCCCGACGTGCTTTGAAGGGGGACCTCGAGCCTGTTTCTTGGCGAGATAGGCCACTATCTGTAGTTGCCAATCAACTCATTCAAATGGCAAAATGCCATGGGGCCGTGAGTATTGATGAAGCCACAATCATAATCTCTAAGGCCCCTCAATTTACCAATTGGAAAAGAGAAGATACAATAGAAATTATCAGAGTGCTTGAGGATGGTTGGCTACTGCGCTTTGTTGAAGAAGGTGAGAAGGCACCTTGGTGGACTTGGCATCGTGGCATTTGGAGTCTTGCTTATCTTCAAAGTAAAGGGGAAATCCCAGAGGAAATGCCACAGACTGAAAGTGATGAAGCTCCGAAAGGATTTGAAGAACTAGAATTAAAAATTCCTGAACATTTCAAAAATGGCTGGTTTTCCCCTGCTGGAAGAACAAGGACTTATGCAATGAATCACTTTTCTATGATTCCAGACAGTCAGTCATATCGGGTAAGGGATGCCGTTACTCGGCGTAGTCTCGGTTCTGTAGACGAAGCATTTGTTCTATCTCTTGATTCGGGTGGAGGTGACGAAGATGGTCAACGTCGTCGCTTCGTTATGGCCGGAAGGACTTGGCAAGTTATCGATGCCGACCCAGAAAAAGAGGAATTGTTGGTTGCTCCTGTTAGTGATCAAGGTACTGCTCCAGTTTGGGCTGGAGAGTTGCCCCCAACACCTGAGAAGGTCGCTCGTGAGATTGGCCGTTTACGGCATTTATTGGCAGTTGATGTGGGAGCCCAGATGCTGGAGGATGAAGAGGCAGACCAATTTGGTCTACTTTGTATGGATGAAATCGATGCAGGTGATTATCCACTCGATGAAGAAGCACGCGGTTTGTTATTTGAAGAAGTTCTAAACCATCTTGATACAACTGGAGTATTACCTACTGACCGTTGTATCACCATTGAAAGCAGAGATGAAGCAATCGTAGTCAATTCCTGCCAAGGGAGTAGAATAAACGAAGCCTTAGCACATCTGCTGCAAGCCATGGCCTCAACACGTTCAGGTAAAATGGGGAGAATTCTAGTTGAGCCTACGCGATTCTCATTACAGATGGGAGGCATCAGCCCAGAGGATGTGAAAAAATGGCTGATGGAAACCCCACCCGATGCTGTTGCTGGAATATTATCAGTAACCTTACCAAATTCTAGACAAGTGAGATGGCGTTTCGCGGAAGTTGCAAAGGTGTTTGGGGTTCTACGCAAAGGTGTTGACCCACGACGAATTAATCTCCACGGACTACTCAAAAAGTACCGCGGTACTGTGGTAATGCAAGAAGTACTTTCTCGTCTTTTCCACGAGAGAATGGATGTTGAAGGCACAGGCGACGTATTACGAGGAATTCAAAGTGGAATAATTAGAGTTGAAATTACTGCTGCGGGGCCTTTGGGCTTATCGCCACGTGGAGAAAAGGATTTGTTAATGCCAAACTGGTCAAATGCGCAAGTTAGGGATAGATTGAGGTCTCGTTTGATGAATGAGCGTGCGATATTATGTTGTTTAAAATGCGGAGGAACCAAGACTTTTCGTGTCGCGAAATTCGCTGAATTGGAAGTTGTTTGCAGATTCTGTAACGGCAGAATGATGGCTTGCTCTCGAGAAGGCTTGAGGGAAATGCTGGAAAAATGGGTCGCATCAAAAGAAAAATCCGATAAAGACAGGATGAACCGTTGTGCTGAAGCCATCAAAAGAAGAGGGCTTGATGCTGTTCTTTGTTTGATGGGCAGGGGAATTGGTGAAACTACAACTACTCGGCTATTAAGAAGTGTCCCACCTGGTAATCTTGATGCCTTATTAGAAGCGATTCATAATGCCGAAATCCTCTATGCAAGAACTCGCCGCTTTTGGTAATTTTCCTATTGGCAAAATTAAAAATTCAATTGCATTAAAGATTCTGCCCACGTGGATCTTTAGGACCATCAGTGCTTTGAACTTCAACTCCATGTTCCTGAAGATATCCTATGCCGTTGGCTCCACCAAATCCCCCATCAACAACAATCACTTTAGAAATCCCCGCATGGTGGATTATCTTAGCGCACATCATGCATGGTTCCCCAGTGACGATTAACCAGGCTTTGTTAGTTGGAACCCCATTGGCCGCAGAGTTACAAATTAAATTCATCTCAGCATGATGGCAACCAATTTCTACTCTTGTTCCAGATTTAACGTTCATCGTATCTCTCAAGCATTCATCTCCACCGCAAAGATTACCGCCACCTCGTGGGCCGCCATTGTAGCCATCCATCAGCACAACATTTCTTTCTGGATCCACAAGTAATGCTCCAAATTTGGCGCGGGGGCAGTTACTAGCCTTTGCAAGAGTGAGGCATTGCTCGATACGAATTGCTAGGTGTTTGTCTTTCATGTTGCCACCAACTACCTGCTGTGCCCTATCTTATGTGAACCTGACTTAGAGCAAGGATAGGTCCTCATCACTATCTTTTCCAAGTATTTTCAATAAATTCCCCTGTAGATATAATGAACCGCAAGAAACGATAAAATCACCTTTTATTTGAGCAAGGGCGTTTGTTGGAGTGGAAACAATTCTCCCAAATGGTATCAATGAGGCCTTGATTGCTGGATAACGACCACCTTGGGGTTCTGTGCAGATAACATCGATTGGTGGGTATTTTACCATTAATTCCACCAATGGTTGGATGAACTCTTCTAAGTCATGTTGTGGAGAGGAACCAAAAATCAAACTCCATGGCTTATTTTGAATTGATTTTTCAAGGACCTCTACAAAACGAATCATGCCACTTGGGTTATGAGCAGCATCCAAGAAAAATTCAATATCATCTATGTGAAAATTATGCATCCGTGCCGGCCAATTCAATTTACCAAGAGATTCTTCTACTGCCGAGGCCGCATCAGCAAATCCACATTTCAGTAGAGCCGCCTTTGCTAATATTGCTGCTTCATTTGTGAAATCAACATTTGGAACCACAACCCATTGAACTTGATGGTATTTCTCCACCTCATCTACCAATAATGGGTCGTACTTCATCAGCAAAGGGACTGATTGGGAGGCAATTGCTGCTTTTTCTAAGGCAATTTCCTGAATCGTGTTTCCAAGTATTTCTCTGTGTTCTAATGATATCGAAGTTACTAGACAAGCCATCGCGTCACAAGTTCTAGTTGCATCAAGGCGCCCACCAAGGCCAACTTCTACCACCATAATATCGACTTCCATTCTCTCAAAAACAATGCAGGCGGCTAACCAAGTGGCTTCAAAAAAAGTCATCCCTTCATCAATTTCCATTAACCGAAGTAGTGCCTCATCGAATACTAAGGCCGATACTGGAACTCCATTTATTCGGATCCTTTCCTCTATTCTAGAAACATGGGGAGATGTGAAGGTTCCAACTTTCTGCCCAGATATAATTAATGCAGCACTTAAAATTGCACAAGTTGTCCCTTTGCCATTACTACCAGCAACATGTATTGCCTTGGAAGTGTTTTGGGGATTTCCAAGTGTTTCCAAAGCCCGAAATGCCATATCTAGTCCAAGTGACATTCCTCGAGTCTTAAGACTCTCTAACCATTCTCGAGGCATGATGATAATAATTGCTGTAGGCCTTACCACTTCAGCCCTCGCCCAGCCTCGTCAAGCAAAGCCATGAAAGGGAATCAGTTGCTCGCCATGGGCATGAGCCCTGATGCCACCGCATCTAATGACAATCCTATCCAACGGAAGTCAGAATTTCAATATGTCATTGAGGCAATGAAGGAACAATGGGTTTCAATGACTGGAATGATGGCTATGTTTGTAGTCACCATTGGCCTTGGAATGCTTCTACAACCATTCTATACTCAAACTGATGAATTGCGGGCCTTCGGTAAAGAGGGAGCAAGTCAAGGTCGTTGGATTATTATGGAATTGGCGATGATTTTTGTGTTCACTGCAGTCATTATTTGGTTAGCAAAGAAAAAGAAGGAATGGGTGATAAAGTTAGGAATCTTAGCAATTCTATGGCTAGCACTAGTCTATGCAACTGTCCCACTAGCACACCTTTTTCTCGCCCCTGATATGGGTCCAGAGCCCTTCGTTGAGAAAGACGGTGTCACCGAGGATGGACTCTTTGTTCTACACCAAGGTGCGGAAGGCTATATGATGTACAATATCATTCCAGCCCTGAATGAAAGTGGGGAGGACATTCTTAATGAAAATAATGATATTCTATTATCTCATACTTTGACCATGTATAATGGCAATTCTAGTTGGACTTGGCATGCAAATATCCCCATCAACGAGCCCACCCTACGGGTTAGCTCTCAAGATGACAGTTTCGTAGTATCGGCAGGCCAGGACCTCTGGATTCTAGACTTAAATGGAAATGAACTGAGTAATGATACTTGTTTACGAGCGACCTCGCCTGCTGGATGTTCTAGCAGTTTTACCCACAACTACAATGATTTGGATTATACTTATACTATCACAGATGAACCTCGCGTTATCAGATTTGATCCCTTCGACAAAGGTAACCAAACTAGTCCCGTCAAGGATGCCCAGTGGTCAATTTCCACTGAATTAAATATGGACAATGCGCCATTCTTAGCCCAGAAATTTGATGATGATAGATTCATGATAGTTACGACTTCTTTTGCAGTATTATTCAACATTCCTGAAACGACTTCTCCACCAATCCCAGGCAGGGACATACCTACGGACTCAGTTGAAGAAATATGGAATTACAGCACTCCAGAAGGAGTCAATATCAGCGCTGCTGAATGGGGTGTTTCACCATGGTCTGATTCAACTCTTGAAGAGCATAATGGCACAGAAATGATGCTAATACTCGGTACCGATACAGGAGAGGTCATGTCTTGGAATTTCAACCTTAATGATAATGAGGTAGAAAAAGAGGATAGGATGAACCTAGCTAATAATGATGCAGTTGAAGGTAGTATTCATGCTATCAGGTTAGGGGATTATGGTAATGGAGGAATAAATGAAATTTTTATCGCAGGTGGAGACACCTTGTACATGTTCCTCGGCACTGGACTGGTTGATTACATGCATATTGACCTTGAAACTTCACCCGAAGCAATTCGTATCATCCCTAATGATGACGGTGCTGAAGTTTCATGGTTCAGTGAAGAATCTTGGGCTGGAGGTATGCTCGATAACAGCATGTTAAAGCAACAAGCAATGCGCTTGGACAATCTTTCTTCGATAGTAGGGCTATTCGCTGCAACTCTTCTCATGGCTTGGCTGATATGGAAACCTGAATGGTATGTGGTTAATACCACTGGAATCTTAGTGGGCTCAGGTGTTGTTGTCATGTTGGGAATTGCTTTTGTGCCGTGGTTAGTTATATTCTTCATGATAATGGCTGCAATCTATGACCATTGGGCTGTTCACAAATCTAAACACATGCTGGACCTTGCAGATACAATGATTGGTCTGAAATTACCGATATTACTGGTTGCTCCTCAAGAAAGGGGGTTTTCGTTGCTTGATGAAGAACCCACTCTTGCTTCAATCCCTGACAAGGTAGATGAAGATACTGAGGAAATTGAATACACTGAAAAGGATGATGCTATCGGTGAGGTAGCAGCCCAGAAAGAAGGTTTTAGGGCAAAGTCAATCGCTGCTGATGAAGCACGAAAGTCAGGCAAGAAACCAGTCAAAAAGGGTAGTTCAGAAGCGATGTTCATGGGCTTGGGAGATATAATCTTCCCAGGAATGTTGGTCATCTCAGCAATGACCTATCTAGCGCCAATTGGTGGTGAAACTGCTGCACTTCTGGTAGCAATCGGTGTGATAATCGGTGGATTATGTGGATACCTCTTCTTGATGACTAGAGTTGCATTGGGTATTCCCCAGGCCGGATTGCCATTGCTAAATGGTGGAAGTATCGCCGGTTTCTTTGTTTCAGGATTGATATTCATCGGTTGGAAGGCCTTTGAGTTCAATGTCACTTTATGAGGTGGATTAAATGCTCGACATGAAATTGTTCAATGAACAAGTGGAGTTAATCCGGGCCGACCATGAAAAGAGGGCTATTTCTTGCGAACCAATTGATGCTGTGCTTGAACTAGAAGCGGAATTGGTCAATGCAAGACACCAGATGGAGATGGCTCGCAAAGAGAGAAACGCAGCAGCCAGAGCGATTGGTGCGGCTAAGAAAAGCGGCGATGCCGCAGAAATAGAAAGGGTGATGGCAGAAGTCAAAGACCTCGGGAAACGCATTGAGGAACTCGACGAGGCTGCAAATTCCCTAATCGAGCAGAGAGATAAAATCCGAATGAGCATCCCAAATATCCTCCACAAAGAAGTTCCACTCGGGGCCGACGAAGGGGGGAATACTCAACATTCCCTACACGGAGATAAACCTGAATTTGACTTCGATGTTCGCACCCATAACGAACTTATTGAGATTAATAAATGGGTGGAATTAGAACGTGCAGCAAAGATAGCAGGTAGCCGCTTCTTCTTCCTAAAAGGCGATTTAGCAAGGATGGAGTTGGCCCTACAATCATATGCAGTTGACTTCATTTGCAAGCGCGGATATACATTCATTCAACCTCCAGTAATGATGAATAGGAAAGCCTACGAAGGAGTTACCGACCTTTCAGATTTTGAAACTGTTATGTACGGAGTTGAACCAGATAAGTTGTACATGATTGCTACTAGCGAGCATCCACTAACAGCCATGTATATGGATGAAGTAATCGATACATCCTTGCTGCCAATTAAGATGGTTGGAGTCTCTGCCTGCTTCCGCCGTGAAGTCGGTGCCCATGGTTTGTCGGACCGTGGTATTTGGAGAGTACACCAATTTACTAAAGTTGAGCAAGTTATCATTTCAGATCCTGAAGATTCATGGCAACATCATGAAGATTTACTTCAGAATTGCATAGACCTTTGGGATAGCCTCGGCCTACATTATGAGGTTGTTAATATCTGCACTGGAGACATGGGTACAGTTGCTGCAAGGAAATATGACCTCGAGGCTTGGCTACCCGGTGCTGATGTATACAAAGAAATCGTCTCATGCTCAAATTGCACTGATTATCAGGCAAACCGGTTGAAAATACGCTACCGCAAGAAGGACAATTCCCATGCTTCAGTTCACACCCTTAATTCGACTGCAGTGGCTACTTCTAGGGCGCTCGTAGCAATTATGGAGCAGAATCAACTTGAAGATGGT
>Ga0302122_10000500_pt1 | contig 24155 bp, 22 predicted proteins | sample CB21_SCM_MG_FD_203115 | JGI IMG/M metagenome (GOLD analysis project Ga0302122, IMG submission 203115) | Marine microbial communities from Western Arctic Ocean, Canada - CB21_SCM | ecosystem: Environmental > Aquatic > Marine > Oceanic | place: Canada: Western Arctic Ocean | collected 2017-09-28
CCTTCCGCGCCACTACCGCAGGCACAAGCGGCACAAGCAGTGCAAAATGTTATAACACCAAAACAAACAATGCAAAATTTAAAAGCAGGTGATTCATATCCAACATTAAAAAGACCAACAAATGAAAATGAAAATCCACCAAATCCATATGCAATTTTTCCAATAAATAGTAAAAATAAAGAATGGAAACAAATTTCTAAAGAAATGGCACACGAATTATCCAAATTATTTAAAAAAGATACATTATTGAAATTTCCCAATCCACTTTATCCAAAGAAAAGTGCAAATGACATGATATTTAAAGTTAGTTCTTATTCTTTAAAATTTTTACCAAAAACATTAAGTGAATTAACAGGAAAAGATTCATTTAAGTTTTTTATTACCAATAATAGGCGCGATAATTTATTATATGTGGTTTGTAATGTGCATTTAAAAGGCCGATTTATAGGAAAAAATAATGAAAAAACTAAAAAAGCTATAAAAATGTTGAAAAAAAAACCACCAAAAGAAGGCAAATCAGCTTTTTGTGATGCTAGAATAAGTCGAATCAAAAACACTTTTTTAGATATGAAAGCAAATGTTGGTATTGGAGAAGATTCTGCAAGTAAAAAATGGGAAAAGAAAATGGGAAAAGCTGAAAAATCTATTAGATATACTGAAAATTTTAAATTATATCAAAAAAATAAAAAAAAAGCAATAGATTATTATATACTAGAATATTGTTGTCGCCAAGCTATGAATTTTAACGCTGGTCGAGGAAGAGGATGGCCTAATGTTAAAACAACTTGGGGACAAGTAGCAGCAACAAATCAAATGGGACCAGGCGCACCAGCAGCACTCCCCGACCCACTATCAGGGACTCGATATCCTTTCGACACATGGACTTTACAACCAGGAATTCCTGATACTTATAGAAATGTTAATTATTTCGCAGCGCAATTTGGAGACTTCAATCAACGACCACTTCCAAATATAACTATAAAAGATGCTTATAGGTCCATAAATATACCGGGAGGGGCTACAGCTCAAGATAAACCTATATGGCCAATTCCATTTGCTCCATTTGGAATGTCATTAAAACCAAAAGTAGTACCTATACTTTTTGAAAGAATAAATAAAATAATTAATGCGTGTTCTGTGGTCCCACTTGCAGCAGCAGCAGCAGCAGCAGCAGTAGCAGTTGGACTTCCACTTGACGTTTACAAAGCTGGATATTATTTTTATACTCGCAGGCTTGGGGGAAAATTACCTAGTTTAAGTAAAAATAGATTATTTACAGATAACCTTGATTATAATAACGATGGTGTAGATGCAAACATCATTTTTATTTCACCATGGAAAAATTTATTTGTTTTATATGAATATGCTCTTTATAATGATTTTGGAAATAATAATGAAGAAAGGAAAAAACGCCCTTATGTTGGTGTTGATAATAAAGGCAAACCCACGACAACATACCAGTATCAAGCCTTAGAAACATATAAACCATATCCTTCTTTATTGGCAGATAATTTTAATGACCAATATTTTGGAATTGGAAGAGCCTTAAAATTAAGAGCAGTTCGTCCTCCACCTCCTCAACCAAACAATATTATTGATGGTCATTGGACTGGAGGAAGATTTGGTCAATTTGGAATTTGGAAAGTAAAAAAAGCAGAAGGAGAAAACCAAGGTCTTATTGAATTTGCGATACCCAAAGTCCATTCAAATGAATGGTTTACATACCCTATACCCCTCGCTGAGCAATTTGCGCTTCCTCCGCCTCTAAACCATGACTGGTGGCAAGATTTTCCTACATTAATATCGCATGAAATCCCTTCTACTGAAGATATAGTTAATAATATACCACAACCACCTGACAATTATAATGATTGGAGAGACTTTGGTCAACAACAAACAACTGGTCTCCCTGCATTGAACGTCGCCGAAACCGCCGCTACGAGGGCCGCGGTTGCTGCTGCCAATAATGCTAACAATGTCGCTCAGTTCGTTCCCCCTCTTCCAGCGTTCATGGATATTCCCACCGGGAGAGCGAATAGAGCTGCAGCAGCTGCAGCAGCTACTGCTGCCACTGATGCTGCCACTGCCGCTGTTGTTGCTGTTAAAGCTGTTGTTTACAATTTAGACGCAAAACAAGAACAAATTGGTCAGTTTTTGGAAGATAACCCTGTGCCGCCAAGATATGAGGTAACTTGGGAACAAATTAAAGAAAACCCATTATATAGAAAAGAAGCCAAAAAATGGGCCGAATGGATGGTATTGGTTCATCCTTTTCCAATACCAGGTTTTTTTGAATATTCTGATTATATTATTTTAAGGCAAAAGTATATTTTAAGTAAACTAAGCGAAACTGCGGCTTTACCTGTTCCCTTGGATGTTCCTCCACCATTTGCTGGTGGAAATGTTCTTACTCAAGCACCGGTTGTCAATCCACAAATAAGAACCCAATCAAAATTGCGCGATAATGCTGTACCTGATATTCCCATTGCCGTTGACCTACCTGGAAGGAAAAATGAATGGAGAATGCCATTGGCATATAATAAAATTAAGTCAATACAAATTTTACTTGTTCCTGGTGATATAGCTAGATTATCAACATCAATATTACCAAGTGAACAAAATAGAACACGCAAATTCATAAATCCATATGCACTTGTATCAATGAATCCTGCTGCACAAAATTCGGGATGGAACCTAGGATTTAAAGAAACATTTAAATATGATTTTCCTCATCCACGTTTTCCTTGGAATCGCAATAAAGAGTTGTTTGTAGGTCCACCAGCTAATGAATATCCGACTTGGTCTTCTTTACCTCCTTTTAAAGAATCAAATGAATATGAAAACATCACTGCTAATCTGGTATGGACAGCACCAGTAGTTCAAGTAGATAGAAGATTGGGATTAAATTATGATTTTCAGTTTGGCGTACAACAACAACGACTACCACTGCCACTCCCACCACGAGGTGCACGAGGAGTAAGAGGTTGGTGGGCAAGAGGCGCAAGAGGCGCAAGAGGCGCAAGAGGCGCAAGAGGCGCAAGACCACCACCTCTTCCAAGAGGTGTTCCAAGAGGCAGAGAACAATTTTTTCCCAAATATGCAAACTTTTCCCCACATACAGAAAGAAGAAGAGGTGAAATATTATGGAGGGAGAAGACAAATAAAAAAATGGGTTTGGGTGGTTGGAAAGGAGGCAATAAAACATTAAAGAAAAAACGAAATAATAAAAAATCTCGCAAAAAGAATAAATCGCTCAAAAAGAAGTCTTCCAAGAAGAAATGATAAAATATATTTTTAATAAATTTATATTTTATCCCCATCTACCCATCATTTGAATTCGATGTTTATTTTTATGTTCAATATACCATTTTTTATTTTTGACGTCCCATCTCGCGCCCATCTTTTTTGCTTCGTCTTTCTCAGAATAGGGAACGTTCAAATACATTTTCTTTTTTGAAGATGATTTTTTCTCTGAATACGGGCAACTTTCTACACCAATGGCTAAATTTGCCAATCTATCGGCATTATCATTGCCCATTGAATGTTCATCTTGTAAACCGGTATGAGCAGCAATATGATGAAATTTGATATTAGGATATTTCCTACAAAATCCATAAGCAACTTCTACAATTTCACGATTAGGAATATCTTTACCTTTATTTTGCCAACCCTTTTTGCACATCTTTTCGCCATATGTTGTGCAACATCTTTTGGAATAATCGGAATCAGTATATAAATGTATAATTCTACCGGCTTCAATATCTTCCTTAATAATAGTTAAAGCAGTAATAATAGCTAATAGTTCAGCTACATTATTTGTTTGTCTTCCATTATAAGCTTGACTTAAATTTCTTTCATCATTCTCTCCAAACCAAACGCCGAAACCTGCTTTAGCGTTTGGTCTTCCATTATTTGAACATGCGCCGTCAGTATAAATATTCAGAGGGGCTTTGTTTGATATAGGCTTGGGATTTTTCCTAATTACAAAATTGTCCATTAATATAATAATTAAATAGATATATTTATATTATTTATCCTCCAAAGCTTTGTCAATTTGTTTTTGTTCTAACATATTTTCTAATCTCTCAATTTTAGCAATTAACTTTTCCATATCATCTATTTTCCGTTTTTCTTGTGCAACTTCTGGATAATCTTCATTGTACCACCAATAGTATGTACCTCTCACACCATTATATGTAATTTTAATGGCATTAACGCCTAAATCAACCGCTTCATAAAGTAAATAACCTAATACCATATATAAAATAACAATATTATCTATATGGCATTTGTTTTCGAAGAGAGAGATAAAGTGTTGTTTTTTTCTAGAAAGAAAGGAACCAATGAAATCGTTAAAATATGCAAATATATTTCACCTAATGATAATATAACTCTTAAAGAATGCATAAATGCCCACATGTTCAATGATAGAAAAATTATTAAAAATGATACAAGTTATATTTATAATTTAATAAAAATGGTCAACTGAAAAAAAGGCACTAAAAAAAGTGATCTCACGTTTTGAAAACTTTAAAGTTGAGAAAATTTGAATTTGGACATTTTTAAAATGTCCAAAACGGGAATTTGCCACTTTTTTTCGGGGCCGTTTTCTGCATGTCACTCAAATCATTCTTCATGTTGTAGATGATTTTTACAAAAAAAGTGAAAAACGCCCTCTACATGGATTTTTTTTACGAATTGTGATTTTTTCGATTCTTCTAAAAAACAAGCAAAATGTGAAACAAAAAACAAGCAAAGTGAAACACGCTTTTAGACTGAAAAAATGCCGAGCAAAACAACCGCTCGTTTCCGTTATCATTTCGGTCACAAAAAAACCAACTAAAAATCCATTTTTATGCCAAAAAATCGTCAAATTTTTGCTTGTTTGAAACAATCAAGCAAAAATGAAACAAATCTTAAAAAAACGATTTAGGCATTTTTTTTGTTACATTATTATAAAATGAAACAAAAAAAAGCCGAAAATGAAACATTAGATGTGACATTGGGGAAAAAATACATAGAATACAAGTGTGATGTTTGCGACTTTACCAGTGTCAAAAAATCAAATTTACAATCCCATTTTTTGACAAAAAAACACAAAAAAAACAGCAAAAATGCAACAAAAACAAGCCAAAATTGTGAAAACAACAATGTTTCTCTACAATATATGTGTGGTAAATGCACATGTTCTTTTAATAGTAGAACTACATTATGGAGGCACAAAAAAAAATGCCGAAATGTTGTGTTATTTTGTTGCGAAGATTGCGATTTGACGTTTGCTACGAAATTAGATTTGATACAACATAAAAAAATATGTATACCTCAAAATTCACTCAACAATACAGATAATACAAATGATAAATTGCTTGCGCTTCTCCCAAAATTAACAGATGCTATGATAAAAATAGCGGAAAAACCATCCGTAGCAAATACTAATTGTAATAACAAAATGACGATTAATATGTATTTAAATGAGGAATGTAAGAACGCCATGAATTTAACAGATTTCGTAAATAAAGTGAAAGTATCACTAGATGATTTAATGTACACGCAGCAACATGGTTATGTAAAAGGGATAAGTAATATATTTCTCAAAAATTTAACAGATTTAGACCCAAAAGACCGCCCCATTCATTGTAGTGATAAAAAAAGGATGCAATTTTATGTAAAAGAAGAAGATAAATGGGAAAAGGATAAGCAACATGTGAAAATAGATAGTTCAATTGCAAAAATTACACATAAACAAATATTAAAAATACGCGAATGGGAAGACAATCATCCTGATTTTTTAGAAAATGATGAACTTACTCATATATGGCAGAAAATGTGCGCAGAAACTATGGGAGGTTCAAAAGATATTGAACGCAGTAAAAATTGTATCAATATTAAAAAAGAAGTCTCTGGCGTTGTTGAGGTGAAAGATGCCATGAAAGAATAATTAAAATTTATTTAAAAGATGATTAACATTTTTAAATAAATGACCCCAATTATAACATCGCCTCTAACATACATGACATTTGTTGTATTTTACATGTCATATTTTCTCTCCAGAAAACTGGGAATATCTGAATCAATTAGTAAAGCTGTTCCATCTCTTGCACATTCATTAATTAGTACATCCACTTCTTCTTTTGCAATTATAAATTTTAATAATGAAAATTATTACATCTCCGCTTCCATTATGTTTGGTTATTTTTTATCAGATTCCATTCTTTCTATACAAGAAATAGATAAACCTGGTAGAAAAGAATTGTTAGCACATCATGTATTTTCATTATTGGCGTTATTAATGCCTCCTAATTATTGGTTGCCATATTTCATATTTTTAGCCGAGAGCTCCAATGTTTTTGGTCAAATTACATATCTTTTAATAAAAATGAACCAACCTCGTAAATTGATAATGAAAAGTAAACAATGGCAATATTGGAGTTTTCTTGTAGGAAGAATAGTTTTATGGCCTTTTGTTTTTATGTTACCCGTCGATAATTTAACCAATGTAAATATTTATTTCATGTATTCTTTATTTGTTCCTATATATTTAATGAGTGTATTTTGGATGTTTAAATTACATCTAAGTTATGATAATGTAATCTAAGTTTTAAAAATGAATCATTATATATATAATGTACTTGAGAAAGTTATCTACTATGTCAAGATGGCCCATAACCATATCTACTAATGCCTGGGATAAAATAACAGATATTTTATCAAAAAGCGATAAATTTGCTTTTGTATTTTTCGCAACTGGGGGAGGATGCAATGGGTTTAATTATAAACTTGAATCCATTGATGAAAAAAAATTTGATAATTTAACAGCAGCACGACCTTTACCTGTTATAATTACAAATTCTGAGACACAGGTAGTAATTGAACCAATGTCTGAGATGTTATTGTTAGGAACGACAATTGACTTTATAGAAGAAGATTATAGTAAAAATATTTTTGAGAGTAGATTTATTTTCACACCTGAAAAGGATTTTGCTACATCGTGCGGTTGTGGCATTTCATTTACTCCAAAATAACATTTATAAATTTAAGCTAATTGTATTTCTTTCTGAGCGGGGTTTTCTTTTACTTTTTCTTGGCAAATCCAAAGATGAAGGATCCATTTTTTTCATATCTTCAACACTAATAGTGCTCTTATTATCGGGTTTTTGAATATTGACTCTTTTCGTTTTTAAGCCTGAGAGTATATCATCAATATTACCTGGTCCTCTCATTTCTGGACGTGTTCTTGTCGATTTTTTTTGATTTACCGATGTAAATTTCTCTTCCATATTAATAGAATCATTAAAGTGCGCGACCCCTCTTGCCATCCCTATATCTGGTCTACTGGAAGTGCGTTGTTTCATTTGTGGTGGTTTTGCTCGCATTTGCGGAGTTGGTCCAGGAGGACTACCCATTGGTGGCATGGGTTGTTGACCTCCCATCACACCGGACATAAATCCACCAAACCCTGGATTTTCCTGACTCATACTACTTACGGCCGCCTGAGTGAATTGTTGCATAAGTTCAGGATTTTGTCTCATTATATCATCCATACCAGGCATAGATGATTTAAACATTGTGTTTGTCATATGAAGCATAGCAGCACTTCCTCCTAACATGAATAATAATTTCAGTTCCGGTGCCATTTTAGTTTTACCGCCATATTTTTCATGCAATTCGCCAAAAATATCATCATATTCGTCTAAATTTTCACTAACAGATTCACCCCAACCATCAAGTTTAACATCAAAGGGGTCAAATTTCCCGTTTAAAAATTCGATAGCGGAAACGGCTGCCATAAGCATTTTACCTTGGAATTTCACGGAGTTTCCTTTTTCTTTTTCATTTTTAATCATTTCATATTCTCCCTGCATCTCGGACAAGGGGCTATCCATCGTATATTTTTTTGTTAATTCAATACCTTTTTTTTCCATTGCTTCAAGTTTTCTTAATATTTTGAGTTTTTCTCTTAAAATATCTTGGCTAGACATTTGAGGTTTTTGTGGTGCGTTAATATCGGGATTAACTGGAATTTCATTAAATTTGTTAAATCCATCCCAAGTTTTATCCTTTTTATCCCCATTTGCCGTAGCTTTTCCTAAATTTTCAACACCCGGTAATATTTTAGGTATTTCAGTAACATCTATAGAAATGCCTTTTTTTTCACCGATATTTGAATTCATACTTGAAAACATGCTCGATGTTGCATCTTTTCTTGAAATATTACTTTCGTTTAAATTAATATTTTTATCCAATGATTCTAAATCAGACAGGTTAATATCTGATTTTGGAGAACTTGTGCGTCTTTTATCATTCATAAGCATTTCGGCACCAGGTCCGAAATTCACAGATTTTCTTTCAATTGTGTCCACTTTTGGAAGATTATTTAATTTAATAGTACCAATTTCGCCAACGTCGGTTGTCATTAAATTTGGTGGATTTGACGGGGTAATATTAATAACTTCATTCATTATGTTTTTACTAGAACTTTTAATTTTAAGTAAGACGCATAATTAATTATAATTTATGTTTAATATACCAAAGTCCTTGTAAAAAAGAATCGGCCAGGTCGTCTTTTTTTGAATGTTTTATAAAAACTTGTGACCATTCCTCTAATAATATATTTTCATTTAATAAAGATTTTGTCACAGATATGCCTAATTTTTTTCTTTCTGAATATTTTGTTTTCTTTTTTGAAGGAATGTAGTCTTTGAGTTTGTTCGCTGCGGAAATTTCTTCTACACGAATATTCCTTTCTATAAAATGTTGCATTATCATTCCCTGTAAAGTTTTCATTCGTAAAGCCAAAGGTCCGATTTGATTTTCGACAATAACAATATCAAAATCATATGAATCAAATAATCCTTCAAAACCTTCTTTTAATTTTTTTCCATATGTTGTTAGCTTTATAGAGCGTGCTTTGATATTTTCAACAAAATTTAAATAATATGTATCCAATTCATCAAATATAATATTTTGATAATCCACTTTTTTTCTTTTTTTCTCTCCAAAAGAACTAATATCAAAGTCATATTTTTTAATAAGTGTTTTAAGTTCAGTTATTTTTAACTTTTTAACATTTGTTTTTTTTAATTCGTTCGTCGGCATTTTATAATTTTGTTTTTTGGCGTGAATTTTGCAGAAATACTTTTCATTTTTATGATATTTTGAATTTTTATCACATGGTTTATTTTTTGCCGTTTTCCCACAACATTTGCGTTTTTCTTCATTGCATAAATTTAAAACTCCCCATTTATTTATAGTGTATTTTTTTGATTCATCTATTGAAAAACTACAATATGCTAAACATTTCATACCCACATCTATACTCAATATTTTCATATATAAAGAATCGCCATTTTTGTTTTAAATACTATTTTAAATATAATTAGTATTTAATTGAAATTGGGCATCGAAAGCATTTGTGCTTGTGTTATAATAGGTGCCACCAGTCTAGATTGTAGTGATTGTGAAGTGACATACATATTTTTAAGGTCAGAGTTTTCATATCCAAATGGTTGAATATTATCTTCTGTTGATTTGTAAATATGTTTTTCAGGACATTTTACTTCATTTCTATCTTGAAAATTTTTCCAACAAGTACAGCAATTTTCGCATGCATTGGTTTGATTTTTTTTAATAATGGCATCTGCGTTTTGCATAAGATATTGTCTATATTGATAATTATTTGAAATGCCAGCAGATTTTTTCAAATGGTTGTTATTCGCACAAGCAGGTTCCCAATCACGCCCCCAACTACCATCACTCATAAGTGCTGGAAATCCAGCGTGAATATTGTTCGATCCTTTATAGCAAGTACCCCAACTCATTTATAATAACTTTATATTTTTATTATTCAATTTTGTAATAATTCTATGAGTTTATTTTTTCTTAGTGCCTTATAGTTTGTAAACCCTTGTGTCTCGCACATTTGTTTTAATTGTTTGACAGACAAATCCTTTAAAGAATTATCTGCTTCGGCGATTATTTGTTTAATGGTGCTTTGTAAATCATTTACTTCGCCATCATCGCTACCAGCATCCTCTTCGCCATCTCCGCCATCCTCATCTTGAACGTTATCCTCATCTTGAACGTTATCCTCTTCGCTATCATCTTCGTCAGCGGATGTTTCATCATTTTTTTTTTCTTTAAATTCAATTTCTACTTCGGGATTATTTATATTTCCGATATCATCATTTTTTTGTAAATGTATAATATTTTCATTATTTAAGTCAATTTCATTTTCTTCTAAATCACTAATATCATCTAAATTATCTATATTCTCGACGGACATTGAATTAATTTCAGCTCCTTCTAAATTTATAGATTTTATGTTGTTTTTATCAACATTATCGATAATATGTATTGTTTCTTCATCCTCATCTGAAACTTCATCACTATCAGAGCCGTCGGAAGAATCATCATCAGATACACTAATTAAATTAATACTATCTGTAGTCATTTCATTTGGCGATGGATTTCTGGATGCTTGTGAATAATTGGATTTTGTTTGTTCGTATTCTTGTATAAGTTGAAACATTAAATCCACTTTTTTTTCAGCTCTTCCCATTCTATTTTTAAAGTACATGAAAATAATCCCTCCTATTAAACAAGATATTCCTGCGCTAATTAAAAGTGTTCTTGTCATCATTTATTTCAAATAATATTATTTATTAACCAAATAAACGAAATTATAAAGTTTTCATATTATTGAAGGCGTTTTTAACGATTTCTTCAGGATATCCTAAATCTTTCAATACCATTATTCCTCCTTTTATTTTTGATATGCCATTTTTAATTTTATAGGTGTGTTTTTGTTTTTCATTTTGGACATATGTTTCCATATGAAAATTATGAATTGTTTTATCGCTTTCAAACATTTTACATAATTTCAAATAATGCGTTGTTAACATGAATTTAACATTTTTGTTTTTAGATATATATGATAGATATGATTGCGCTGAGGATATTGCTTCATATGGGTTTGTTCCAGAAAATAGTTCATCGAAAATACAAAAATGTTTTTTTGATTTATTTTTCTGAATAATATCTAAAATATTAAAACATTGTCTGGCTTCTGCTTGAAATAAACTATCTCTTGAATTTGTATCTGGTATGTTTAAATAACAATGAATGAAATCGAAAGGTGTCATTTTTCCTTTTTTATAAAATCCATAGCCTATTTGTTGAGATAATAAAACATTAATAGTTGTAGCTTTTAATATTGTTGTTTTTCCAGCAGCATTTGACCCTGTAATTATTTTATTACAACTTAAATCAATATTATTAGTAATTGCGGCACTTTCAATGCATGGATGATACAGATTTTTGATTTTGAGTTGTGTCTTTTTATTGGAAAATCGCATTTTATTCATTTTTTTATGTTGAATATTATAATTTAAACCATTCATAGTTTCTATATATCCATTAAATCCAAATGAAAATAATAATGTTTTTTCTATTTTTGGACATGTTTGCAATACATAAAATTCTTTCATGATTTTTCCAAAAGAAAACATTTTTGTTGGATTAAAAGAAGTTGTAGGAATATTGGACACAACATTATAAATAGATGTCAATTCATTTAAATTTTCTTTAATATACGATTTATATTCATTGTGCGATTCATATGGTTGAATAACGTCAATGTAATATTTCAACTTATTTATTGTATATTTCAAATAAATAGTCATAGATTTAAATGTATCATTAATTTGCGATGTGTTAATATAAAAATGATAACATGACAAAACATTTTGATATATTTGGTAAACATACATTCCTGCACATAGAAGCAAATATGACCTTTGTGACCATGATAAACCCTTGAATCTTGTGAATACTTGACCAATGGGATGTTTATCTAATTGCTGCATTAAAGTTTTGCCATAATTTTCAATTGTTATGGGCATTTTTAGTATTTTAAGAATTATAAATGGAATAATAAATAATATTAATGGCGCAAATAAACTCAATATAGGTGATGCTAATTCATAAAATGTTAAAATAGCTAAAAACAAAGAAGATTTATTTAAAAATTCTAACTTTTCCCATTCTATATATTGAAATTTTTCCAAAAATTCTTCTGTATTTTTGATTTCCTCCCAATTTGTCCAAAAATCATTAACAACATCATTGTTTTGCAAAAAATTATCATTGTTCATATTTTTAGTAATTTTCTGCGAATCTTCTAAAAATTTGATGTTTGTAGTAAAATATTCCGGTATTTTTTTTAGACACTCTTTTCCGATAGCAGTGGTTGGACGGAATACTTTTTGATAAACTGGAATAGTATCGCTATGTGTTTTTAATAATTCTAAATCTTGATATAAATTATTAAAAATTTTTTTCTTAGATTTGTCAAATTCAATAGGCAACAAAAAATTTTTATTAATCTCTCTAATTAACATTTAATAAATTAGAGAAATTAAGATAAATTAAAATACGAATAATATGAAGTTATATACAAACAATATTTGATTAAACATCTTTTAAATGAGCACCCCAATCAGACGGCATTTCTTTTATTTCAGTACTATAAAATTGTTCAAATTCTTTAAGTCTACCACCATCATGTCGGGTGACAAAATTAATCGCAATGCCTTTTCTCCCCCATCGTCCAGAACGACCAATTCTGTGCAAATAAGTATGTTCACTCTTTGGAACGTCAAAATTAATAACAACGCTTACTTGTTGAATATCAATTCCTCTTGCAAACAAATCGGATGTTACAAGAACACGACATCCCCCCGCTTTAAAATCATTGTGGACATCTTTCCTTTCCGATTCTTCCATTTTACCATGAATTTTTTTCACTGGAAATTCATCCTGTACCATGGCTTCTTCTAAATCATCGACCCTTCTAGTTGAGTTACAATAAATAATAGCCTGTGAAATAGTCAAACCTTCAAATAAATCTTTAATACACGAGTATTTCTGTTCATCATTGTCTAACCGGATGTAATATTGTGCAATTCCTTGCAGAGTGAGCTGTTCTGCTTTTACTAGAATTTTAATAGGATTTCGCATAAATTTCCCACTAAGTTGTTCAAGAGCTTCGGGAACTGTTGCACTAAACAAACCAATTTGAATGTTATTATTCATATATTGAAATATTTTGTATATTTGTTCTTTGAATCCTTGAGAAAGCATTTCATCAGCCTCGTCAATAACAATAAGCTCCATCTTATCTGTTTTAAGATATTTTCTGCGAATCATGTCGTGCACACGACCAGGAGTACCAACTACAATTTGAGGAGTTTCATTATCCAATTTACTTCTATCGCTATCTACAGATGTGCCACCGACAAGCAACTGGACTTTAACTTCCTCAAATCTTCCAATATCTGCAATAACATTTTTAATTTGACTAGCCAATTCATGTGTTGGTGCTAAAATAAGAACTTGTGTTTCATCTTTTTTTGAATCAATGATTTGAAGTGCGCCTACACCAAAACATGCCGTTTTACCAGTTCCAGATTGAGCTTGTGCGAGTATATCACGTCTTTTTCCTTTACAACCAGGTTGTACCATTGGAATCAGACCTTTTTTTTGAATGGGACTTGGTTTTTCAAAACCATACGCGAAAATCCCGCGTAAAATATTGGCTCGAAGGTTTAAATCGGGGTCATCCCATTCTGAAATTTCTTTACGAAAATCTTTGCTAGTAGTAGTAGTGGTTTCGGTCTTTTCGGACATCTGGATAATATTAACAATATGCTTTTAAGTTTATTAGATTTATATTGTTTTCAATTTATTTAATAAAATTGATATAAATAATACATCGCAATTATAGATATTACAACATGACATCTCTAGTACAGCAATATTCGTTAATACATTTTCCCAATCAAAATCAAATAAATATTAATAATCATTTAAAAGATGATATAATAAAAATAATTGATAACTTGGCGGCTTTGGTGGGTGCACCAAGTTATAGAAAAACGCCTGTATTCAAACAAAAACGCAACAATCGCCCTTCCAGAACTAAACAAGTTATATCCAGCGATGACTGGGCTGAAATACGCAATTTCAAAGTAACTCAAATGGTTAAAAAAGAAGAAGGTGTTGATAAAGATATTGACGAACTGCGTGGATTATTGAATAAACTGACAAGTAAAAACTATGATACTATGAAAGAAAATATAATTGCATCATTAACAAAAATAATTGGTAAAAATTGCGAGGAATCTGATTTGGAAAAAATCGGAGAAGCTATCTTTGAAATTGGAAGTGTAAATAAATTTTGGTCTGCATTATATGCTAAACTTTATAAAACAATTCTTGAGACTTTTCCTTCCTTTTCTGCGATTTACAAAAGGAATTTTAAAAATTTCTCCTCATTGTTCAAAGAAATTAAATATGTTAGCGCAGAAGAAAATTATGATATGTTTTGCGATATTAACAAAGAAAACGAAAAACGCCGGTCTATAGGAAGTTTCTTTGTTCATTTAATGAATAATGACGTAATCAAACAATCTGAAATATTTGATTTAATTTATAATTTGAAAGAAAAAATGATAGATTTAATTGAAAATGAAGACAATAAAGAACAAGTTGAAGAATTCGCTGAAAATATTGTAATTTTAATAAAGGGTGGGAAAGATATTTTGAAAAATAGTGAAGAAAGTGATGGTTTTGATTGGAGAGAATGTGTTGAATTCATTGAAGATATGGTGAAAATGAAAGTTTCCGAATATCCCAGTTTATCGAATAAAGTCGTGTTTAAATTTATGGATTTAGAAGAAGATTTGTAATCTATATTGATGAATATATCAATATAAATACAAATAAATTTAATTAATTAAATGGAGAAACAAAATATAAGTTATACTCTTGGGGAAAATAAAGAAAAGGAAGAATGTTTCACATATGAAGAATTAATAAACGAAGTTGATGAAATGGCTGCAGCTATTCCGGATGAAATTAATGACGATATGTATTACGATAGTGACGATATATGTGATAGATTGCATGATTTTATCGGCATGGATGATTATATTGCGGCAGAATTAGATTATAAAACAAATTATAATAAAAAAGAATTGGAACGTATTGCTGATTATTATGAAATTTCAAAAAGAAAAAAGAAAAAAGACGAATTGATTGAAGATATTGTATTGTTTGAGAAAGAATCGGTAAATATAGTTAAAGTGTATCAAAGAAAAAAAATGTGGAAATATATTAAAGAAATTAAAAAAGATAAGTATTTAAAACAATTTTTAATATTAGATTAGAATATATGGTAGTTTCCAATATTGATAAAAGTATTGATTTTCCATCTGTAAAATTTGTTGACGGGGAGGACTTGGATTACGATGCCCAATTATATGAAATCCCGCTTTTTTCAGAAATGTCGGTTATAATTGCTCTTGGAAAAGTAAAATATACATATGTTGATAAAAAATTATTATATATACCTGTATATTTGACAGATGGTGAAGAGGTTGTTGGACAAATGGGGGTGTATGAATTTGCAGCGGATATGTATACTGCTTTATTGGATGATGACAATGATTTTGATATATCACTTCTTAAAAGCCCAATACCTTTATTGTATGATTTTGTAAATGAATCGTATATTAGAAAAATACTGAAAATAAAAAAAACCAGTGTAGAATTAGAAGGAAGCGCGGAGGAAGGGGAGGAGGTAGAAGGGAGCGCGGAGGTAGAAGGAAGCGCGGAGGTAGAAGGGAGCTCGGAGGTAGAAGGAGAGACCAAAAAAAAATCACAATTGGATAATGATAGTCGAGTTCCTAATGATATGACTATTTTAGAGGAATTGCGAGAGGAGGATGATGATGAAGCGCCTGTTGATTTGAAAGAAGTTGCGGATGAAGAGGATAAGCAAGAAAAGAAATTCAAGAAACATAGTGGTCATAAATGGGTGGAGGTATTTATGAAAAATGAAAATTATGATATTGAGAATGTTGAGGCAAATGGTGATTGTTTGTTTGCGACGATAAGGGAAGCTTATACTGGTGTTGGTAAAGGTGTATCGGTGGCACAATTGAGAGAAATAGTAAGTCAATCGGCTACGGAAGCTACATTCAACAATTTTAAAGAACAATTTGATATGTATTCTATGGAATTAAGTTCAGTTGGACAGGAGATGGCGGATATTCAATTAAAAGTAAAAACATTAAAATTGCAATTAAACAATGAAAAAGATAGAGATAAACAGAAAAAATTTGTGGATTTAGCCAAACCTTTGGTTGATAGATTTAAAATTGCAAAACAGGAAAAGAAATTGGCTTCTGAAATGTTTAGTGAATTTAAATGGATGAGAGGAGTTACAAGTTTGGAAAAACTCAAAAAGAAGATAAAAACGACTAGTTTTTGGGCAGAATCATGGGCAATAAACATTTTAGAATTGACGTTGAATATGAAAATGATAATTTTGTCTAGTGAAAATTATCACAGAGGTGATACTGAGAATATATTATTATGTGGAGATATGGTGGACAAAAATATTATTGACAAGGGGTTTTTTAAACCTAAGTATTATATTATTGTTGAACATACGGGGGATCATTATAAATTAATAACCTATAAAAGAAAGAGAATATTTAAAGTAAATGATATTCCTATTAAATTGAAACGTTTAATTATTAATAAATGTATGGAAAAAACTGCAGGTATATATAATTATATACCAAAATTCAAAATTTTAAAACAAAGAATGATTTCTGGAGACGATACCGAAGACCAAGGTAACAGGTCAATGGAAGGTAAAGATGAGGGGTCAGATTTAAAGGTGCAGCCGAATTTTGATGAAACGACGACATTCCAATTTTATTCAAAATCTTCTGACAAGCCATTGCCGGGTAGAGGGGCTGGTGAGAAAATAGACCCAAAAAATCAGAAAAAATTTTCAGAATTGGCGGCGTTGGTTGGATGGAGAAAGGTTTTATCGAATTTTCATATGGAACAATTTAAATTGGATGGAAAGACATGGAATAGTGTGGAACATTATTATCATGCCAATAAATTTAAAAAGGGTCATCCTAAATTTTATGATTTATTTGCGGTGGAGTCGGATAGTAAAATATCAAAATCGGCTGCTTTTGCAAAATCGGCTGGTGGTAAAACAGGTAAATATAAATCGGAGAATTGGAAAAGGGATAAAAATATAATTATGGATGACGATTTCTTTAGTGGTAGAAATCAGATTGCAATGGAGGCTGGTCAACAGGCAAAGTATTCTCAAAATGAGATTCCAAAAAAGGTATTGCTGGCAACAAAAGATGCAAAATTGCAGCATCATGTTAGGGGGAGTCCGCCAATTGTATTTTATGATACAATGAGAGTAAGAGAAAGGTTGAGTGGTATTTCAAAAGGTAAACCTAAGATGAAACGTTTAAAAGGTTTCAAAAAATCAAGAATTGGGTCAAAGGCCATTGAAGTTATCGCGATTAATTAAAATATTATATAAATAGTTTATATTTATATAGTATAATGAATTTTACAGAAGATACTGAGAAACTTATGAAATTTTTAATGTCACATATTGATAAATTTTCTGGAGTAAAAACGCCATTAAAGCAAAAGAAAATGGATAATATTTTAAAGATGATGTATTATGACATTAAATCCGCGGATATGTGGACAAATGCGGAAGAAACACAAAATAAAATAAGAACGCATTTAACTGAAGGTAAAGAAAACATAGTTCCGTCATGGGTATTGGAAGATTCTAAGTATATTCCAACATATATTCAAAATTATATAATTGAGCATAATAAAGGATATATTCAATATAAGTTGACTATTGGTGATAGAGACATTGAAATATATTTTAGTTTATTAAACAATAGTGATTTTAACTCTTTGGGGCAGTTTGATAAATATGTTAAAAAAATGATGACATGGTTGAAAATAGCATTTTCATATGCGCCACATAAATGTTCACGTGTATTAAAAATCTATGTATTTTTAACACCTTTTAAAAAAAAATTACCGAATAATCAATTTCATGTTTTATCTCAAGACCATTGCAATAGTGCGGTAACGATGTCATGTAATCCACATGGCGAGATAATAGTTTATAGAAAGGAAGAATTTTTTAAAGTATTTATACACGAGACATTTCATACGTTAGGTTTGGATTTTTCAACTATGCCGTTAAATAAATTTAATGAAAAGGTGAAAAATATATTTCCTATTAAAAGTGATTTTAATTTATTTGAGTCTTATTCGGAATTTTGGGCATCGACGATGAATATTTTAATTAGCTCTTATTTTTTATTAGATGATAAGGCTGATGAAGAAAATTTTTATCTTTATTGTGATGTTTGTATGAGATTTGAAAAAATGTTTGCATTATTTCAGTTGGTTAAAATTTTAGATTTTATGGGGTTAAAGTATCCTAATTTATATTCTTGTGATAAAATAAGTTTAACTGCTAGAAGATATTTATTTAAAGAAAAGACAAATGTTTTTGCGTATTATATAATAAAAACATTGTTGCTTTACAACAATGTGGATTTTTTATTATGGTGCAAAAAAAATAATAACAATTTTATATGTTTTAACAAGTCGCCCAGAATGTTAAATATTTTTTTGGATTTTATTAAAAATATACACAATGATACATATTTTTTAAATGATATTTCCCGAATGGGTGGATTTTTAAGTAAAATGAAAGGTTCTCACTCAAAACCCAAGCATAATTTATTGACAAAAACAATGCGGATGAGTTTGTGCGAAATAAATTGAAATATGTAGACTAATGACAATAAATAGTCATTAGTAAACAATAATTAATCTATGGGAATTCGATTATTACAGAAGTTTTTGAAGGAGATGGGTGCTGATACAAAAGAGCAGCATTTAAGGGGTCTTTATGGCAAGAAATTGGCAATTGACGTGGGTATTTATTTATATAGATTCAAAGCGGCAGGACTTTTAATAGAAAATATGTATTTGATGTGCTCACTATTTAAATATTATAATATACATCCTGTATTTGTATTTGATGGATGGGCTCTGGAGATTAAAAGAAAGACACTGGAAAAGAGGAAAAATTTAAGAACCGATGCAAAAATAAAAATGGATATGTTGATGAGTAAAAATAGATTTCAAGATAAAAAAAAAATAAACGATTTGAAGAAAAAAACAATATGTGTAAATAAGTCTGATTATGATAAAGTGAAAGAATTTTTAGATGCTTATGGTATGACATATATTACGGCTAAAAGGGAAGCAGATGAAGTATGTGCTGCTTTATGTATTAAAAATAAGACATGGGCTTGTTTAACGGAAGATACAGATATTATGGCGTATGGTTGCCAAAGGGTTTTAAGATATTTTAGTTTGATAAAACATAATGTAATTTTGTATGATATGGATAATATATTGAGTAATTTGGGTTTATCGTGTGGTGATTTTAAGGAATTATGTGTGTGTTCGGGGAATGATTATATAGAAACAGACCGGAATATATTTTATTATTACGATTTATTTAAAGTATATAATGGTAATAGTTTCATGGATTGGCTTTTGGATAATAAATATATATCTATTCAAGAATATTACGAAAGAAAAGACATTGTTAATTTATATTTGATGAAATCATACAATCCTTTTGAGGATATACCTTACATTGTAATTAAAAATAAAAAAGTAAAAAAACAATGTTTGATAAAAATATTAAAATCGACGAGATTTATATTTCCATAAATATATGTAAAAATATAAAAATTTTTACATTAGTGGATTTATTTAGTATTTGAATATTTGTATTCATAAAAATTTTATAATATTTATGAATTAATAATGCAATATTATTTATATATTTAGTTGGAAGCCGATGCGGTCACTGCAGCTGCTGCGACTGCTGCGGCATCTGCTGCAGCTTTCTTTGCCTTTTCACTTTTAGCGAAATGGGGGCTCATGTAACGCTGAAGATTGAAGTATGTAAGTTCGTCGTCTTTCTTAAGCTTGAGAAGACTGCGGAGCTTTGAGTCGGCAAGGATTATACGTCCATTTTTTGGGTCCTGCAACTTGTGTGCGCGAATATAAGTGTTAATTTCACGAGTAACCTCGGTGCGCGCCATCTCGGTTCCATGTGGCTTTCCCAAAAATTTAGCCAACTCTTTGCTAATCTTGGTAGGCTTTACAAAACCACTTGGTGCACGATTTCCTGTCTTACGAGCACGCTTTTTTCCTGCTTTTTGGGCATTCTTAAGTTCACGCTCGGAACGTTTCATAAGAGTACGAACCTGTCCAGTCACACTAGTAAGCTGTGTTCTGAGAACAGCAAGCTGACCTAGAAGCGCTTGAAAAGAGTCATTAAGAGTGGGTGGCGCTTCAACTACAACGGGGGTTGTAACGACTGGGGTAGTTACTTTGACAGGGGTAGTTACTTTGACAGGAGTAGTAACTTTGGCAGCTGTTTTCTTAGAAGTTTTGGTTTTCTTCGATTTTGGCATGTTATAATCTATTAAAGATATATTTGTTTAAGTTGTTTAAATGAAATATATATATTGTGACCATTAAGCTCACAAAATCCTAAATATTCCGCAGATATATAATTATTTTTTACATTTGTGCTACAGATTGATATAACCAAGGTAGTGCTGCTGCTGCATTACTGCTTACTAGTGTAAGTGCCGCCAGAATATAGAAAGCGCCTAAAGATCTAGAATCTTTATCTATGCCTTTAGATATTAAATTTTCCATAATATATAGAATGTTTTTCTGCAATGTTTCTGTATTTTTTTGAGCTAAAGAATTTATATTTATGCCTCTAAATGGAGTTCCGTGTGGAGGACATATTTTTCTTTTATTTTCATTACTTAAATTTGCCCTATATTCCCATATATCAATTAATTCTCTTAAAAATCTAATCAAACTTTCACGATTTAATGTAAGAAACCATGAAGTATTTGTTATATGACCAAATGTATCAATTCTATGAAAAATAGATAACGTCTTTAATGAAATCTTCTTTTTTAAAGATATAACCTCATTGTCTTTTTTTAAGTTTATTTCGATGGGTTCTTTGTAAATATTTGAAAGTAGTATAAATTTTCTCATATTTTTGACAATGTTTTTCGGCAGCTCTTTGCGATTATATGGATTTTTTAAATCACCTTTGTTTTGCATCATCAAATTATATAATGATTTTATGTTAAAACCATAAATGAAACCATCTACATCTTTGTAACTATAGAATTGATAATATGGTAATTTTTTAATCCCTTGCAATGTTAAAAAATCAGTATCATTTACACATTTTCCTATATTTTTAAAATTATTAAGTTTGAAATAATGGCGTCTTTGCCAACCTCTATAATATTTCTGTATTTTAACAATATCATTTGATAATTTTAAGAAATAATATAATCGATTCAAGATGGTGGGTTTATTTCCGGATAAAAGTTGTTTGTAAAATCGGCACATTTTTTTTAATTGACTTACATTATAATTAGTGGAACGCAGATTTTCAAACTCATAGAATTCTAAAATTAAAAAATCCTCTTGAGATATCTTGGGAGAACGTTTTTTAACAATAATTCTAGAATCATTTGTTTTTTTAAAATTTCCAAAGAGTGATTTAATAAAGTTTTTTGGGGAGAAATTATTTTTCTTTTTGCACTGGTTTTTTAAAGTAGTCATTATATTAATACAATAATTTAGTTTAAATCTTTTATCAAAATATTTAAATATTAGTAATTGGAGGTCTAATACATAGTAAATGACATTAAGTAATAATAGTTAATATATAATATGCATAGTTGCGAATATTGGGTCATTCTCAATAGGTTTATTTATACTTCAATATTTAGATTATACCATGAATATATATGTGTTGTATTTGTGGGTTGCTATTTCAACGTTGAATACCTGTATAAGTCATAGTAATGGGCAATGTAAATATGATGATTGTACACATTATTTGCATCACAAAATCCGATTTTGTAATTATGGCACAGGATTCTATATCATGGATAGGTTGTTTAATAGTCATATTTTGAAAAATAAATAATTTTAAAACAAAATTATTCATTTTTCAAATTGATTTAAATCATAGTGGACATTTTATTAAAAATGCAAATTGCAAATTTCATAAAACCATCTGATAAAATAAAATATATTAATAAACTAAAATTACCTCTTGAAATATGCGGCGTTGTTAAAGAATTTCTATTTTATGATAAAAATAGTTTACATTTTATCAAAAAATTAACAACTGAAAAAAAGGAACTGGGTGCAATTAATAAAGCTTGGTCGAGAAATAATCCTGCGCCTTGGTTATTTACTGCGCCAGGTAATCTTTATACAGAAAAAAGTTCTACATGGGCTTTTGCGTTGCCAAATTACGAGTGGCATTCAAAATGTGGTATATTTTTATGTGAAAATTGTCCAAAATGTGGCGAATTCAAATATATAGCACATAAATTCAAACCTAATGTGCATACAAATTATAATTTGTGTGCGTGTTAATAATCATTGGACTGCTAAATATAAGTATTTGCAAAAATTAACAAAAAAATTGATTTAAGGGATTGACTATTAAATACATGTATATTATACAACATGTCATCTGATTCCATCACCAAAGCTAAAAACTTTAATGCCAGTTCTGTTACCTACAAAGAAGCCGCAGTTAATAAACGCGGAGGTAAATCCGTTCAGTGTCAACTGAAAGGTGCTCCCATTGTCTTACAATTTCCACTCATGCTTACGTGGGGTATTAATGAGCGAGTAGACGAACAATCTGGTCGCGTTTCATTCGATATGGCTCTCCAATTTGAGCCAGATAAAAGTAGTTCTATTCGCAAGTTTCAAACCAATCTTGAGAATTTTCAGAACAAGATTCTTGATGATGCTGTTGCAAAATCAAAAGAGTGGTTTGGAAAAAGCAAACTTAGTAGAGAAGTTGCTGAAGCAATGATGTATCCAATTTTGAAATTTCCTAAAAAGAAAGATGGTTCTGGAGAACCAGATTATGAAAGAAATCCTACTCTTAAATTAAAAGTGCCTTATTGGGAGGGAACTTATAGCATTGAACTATATGATTTGACCGGAGAACCGGTCTTCTTACCGGAAGCAACTGCGAAACGAATGGGATTGGAAGCTCCTCCACAGGGAACGCGTGGACCAGTAGATGTTGTACCTAAAGCAGCTCATGTTAAAGGTCTTCTTGCTTGCACTGGTGTTTGGATGGCAGGAGGTAGATTTGGAGTAACTTGGAAACTTGTTCAGGCTTGTGTGCGTCCACCAGTTCGACTTGTTGGAAGTGGAAAATGTCATATTGCGGATGACTCCGATGATGAGGAAATGGAGGATAATATTAAGAAGTATGATGCATCAAAGGAGGAAAGCGTTAAAGAGAAGGCAGGTCCCACGTTTGATGACACCGACGAGGATACAAAGTCGGAGGAAGAGAAGTCGGAGGAAGAAGAGACGCCTGAACCAAAAAAAATGAAGAAAAAGGTTGTTCGACGCAAGAAAGTTGTTAAAAGCAGTGCTTAATTGTAACAATATTTACGATAAATGATATAAAAATAATATTTATTAAATATATTTTTTTTATTTATATAAACGAAGCACCACAACAAAGGTGACGGGAGAAACAAAAGAAGAAACCAAAATCAAAGCACTAACATTTATGTCAAAAGTTCATGTGGGGTTTAATGGTTAGAAGCGTTTAAAAATTCCAATCAAACTGGACATATGGTAGATTTCAACCTACCATATAGGCACCTCTTTATTTAATAACATGTGTCAGTGGACGAAAAAATAGAGTGAGAATTATTTTTTTCTCTTTCTCCGTTTAGTTTTATTGCACCTTGTTTTCTTTTGTTTGTTTCTCTTATTTTTCCTTTTTCTTCTTTTCTTTCTAGTTTTTTTCTTTTTTGTTCTGCGTTTGCGACCTCCTCCCTTAACTTCTTTTTGTTTTTTGTTATTTGATGTTGCTGATGATGTTGCTGATGATGTTGCTGATGATGCTGCTGGTTCTATATTACCGATATTTAATATTTTTTTTCGAACTTCTTCATATAACTCTTCTGCTTGTTCCTGTGATAGCAAATTATTTGTTGTGTAGTGTGATGCAAACTCGCTTTTAGAGTGAAGTTCTCCAGCTGCTAACAACCTCATTTCTGAACCAGATATACCTCCCGCAGATATACCTCCCGCAGATATACCTCCCGCAG
>Ga0302122_10000501_pt1 | contig 24154 bp, 9 predicted proteins | sample CB21_SCM_MG_FD_203115 | JGI IMG/M metagenome (GOLD analysis project Ga0302122, IMG submission 203115) | Marine microbial communities from Western Arctic Ocean, Canada - CB21_SCM | ecosystem: Environmental > Aquatic > Marine > Oceanic | place: Canada: Western Arctic Ocean | collected 2017-09-28
AGCCTGAGAAGCACGTCTCGTCGTCGCAGTCCACCTCGAAGGGCGCGAGCGACGCTGATTTGGTGGTCCCCGTGACGAGGAACCGCGTGTCGGCGTCGATGAGCTTGATGCGGTGCATGTTGCCCGGGTACGGCTCCCTTATCACCTCGCCGTCGAGCCACGTGATTTTTTTCTTGGGGCCCTTCTTCGCGTAGAGGCAGGCCCAGGCGCCCAGGGGGTCGCTGGCCGGCGGCGGCGGCGGCTGGGACTGGAACCGGTTGGGTGCCAGGGGCCGCGCCTTGGGCCGGGCCGCCACGGCCTTGGCCGCCGTCCGGCGCGGCGGCGCGAAGCCCTTGCTGCCGCCTTTTGTTGACGCGGGGAGCTGGAACTTGGCCATTGCTCCTGCTGGTGTATGCGCGCGCTGTGCCCGCGGCGGCGCGTCGTCTGTCGGAGCGTAAACTCGCCGGCGTGCGCGCGCAACCGTGCGTGTATGCCAGCGCGTGTCTTAATGGTACTTGGCACGCAGAGTCAGCTACGAAATCATGTGCGTACGCTTAGCGGCTGCACGGCGGTGGTATGGTCAGCGGGAGCGTTTTCGGCACGTATGCGCTCCGCGCTCGCACAGATTGCGCGTGGCAGCAATACGTGCCGCAGCGCTCAATACACGCGCGTTGCAGCGTTGGCAATCGGCCTCAGTGTGCTGCGCGCGCGTCCAGTGCTCGGTCGCGCGAATTGTGCGGGACGGTCAAAATCACCCATAGAATGACTTGTCTACGGAGTGCTTTTAGGACTGCGGCCAAAAAAATGATTTTCGCCTAGGTATCATTGCCGGGGCTATCTATACTCTCCTGCGAGGTATAAAACTTCCCCCCTTCACCGGGCATCGTTTTTGGACACCCATGCTCTCGCAAAGCCAGGCTGCCCTCTTCGCCGTCGAGAGCACGTGCACTCACACGTCGAGTTTGACCTTTGCTGCTGCCTCCCTGCACATCATGTTCTCCCGCTTCGCCTCGGCAGCCCGCCGCGCTGGCAGGCAGCTGTCCACCACCGCTACTGCTGGGGATGGCAGTGGTTTTCTGATTGCCAGCGGCGTCGGGCTGGCCGCGTTCGCCTGCGTCGTTCCGCGGACCAACGAGAGCACCCATGATGCGGCGCCCGCGTTGCAAGCCGACGACGCGTCGAGGAAGCTCCTGGCGGTCTCTCACGCGGACGAGCTGGCCAAGATCGCGAGAGTAAAAGCGACGCAGCCGGACAACATCGCTCGTATCCGCGTGGAAACAAGCGGTGGAGGTGCCTTGTCGCAGCGATGGCGGCGTGCTCATTCTCACTGGTTCGCACGCAGGCCATTCAAAAGTTCGACTTCGAGTACTTTGCCTCGCTGGACCCGGCGCAGCAGACGCGCCTCCTGAGATGCCTGAAGACCGGCTGGGAGAACCCCGATTCGGGACTTGGGTGCTACGCCATGGCGCCCTCGGACTACGACGAGTTTGCTCCGTTCTTCGACGCCGTCTGCCAGGAGTACCACAAGGCGTCGGCGGACGCGAAACACGTCACGGACTGGGACGCGTCCGGTGTTGGAGACAAAGGGGTACTAGACGTGACAAAGCTCGGACTTTCTGAGCTGTCGATGAGAGTCCGCGTCGGCCGCAACCTGAGCTCGTTCCCGCTGCCGGGTGCCATGACCAAGGAGGACCGCATCGAGTTCGAGAAGGCGATGCTCAAAGCATTTGATAAATTGAAGCAGGACCCGGCGTACGGCGGCACCGTCTACTCCCTCTCGCCGGACCATGGCGGCGAGGCGAACCCGAACCTGATCACGCCGGAGAAGTACGCGGAATTGGTCAAGAAGCACGTCATGTTCAAGGACATGGCCGCAGACACCTACCTCGCCTCGGCGGGCATCGCCGACGACTGGCCCTACGGCCGCGGCTGCTGGCAGAGCGACGACAAGCAGTGCATCGTGTGGTTCGGGGAGGAGGACCAGCTACGCATCATGTGCATGAAGCAAGGCACGAAACTGAACGAGGTCTTCGATCGGCTCAAGAAGATGTTGGACACAATAGAATCAATTGATGGCATTGATTTCGCGACGTCCTCGAAGTACGGCTACGTGACGTCCTGTCCGTCGAATCTCGGAACGGGTATGCGCGCGTCGGTGCACGTGAAAATCCCGAACTTGACCGCGGACGGCACCGAGACCAAAGCCAAGGCCGTCTGTAAGCCGCTCGGGTTGAGCGTGCGCGGCACGGGGGGCGAGCACACGCCCATCGGCGCCGACGGCACCGTCGACATCTCGCCCTCGTCACGCCTCTTCATCAAAGAGCGCGACATCATCGCCAAGCTCTACTCGGGCATCTCAGACCTCATGGTCGAGGAAAAGAAGGCTCCTCGGCGCTGGCGCTGATCATCCTCTGGCCACCGGCACGCGACGACCCCCATGATTTATAACACACATTTAATTTACTACTGCAGGTCGTTGCCCGTGTCCCCCGCGAACGCATATCGGGTGTCGAGTATCTCCGTGATGAGCCAGTTCTTTGGTGGGCGCCGTTCCTGTTGCAGTCGGACCGCGAAGCGCAACGCCTCCGGGGCGTCCGACTCCTTCTCGAAGCCCGACGCGTGGCGAAACGCCGGGGCGATGAATACGTCGACGCCGACCGAGGCCATGGTCCCGCGCGTCGGCGTGCCGGCGATGATCGTCGGCTCCTCCACTATCCGTATGCTAGCCGCGCGTGTGAAAGGCTGTACGGCCGGCAAGAGTTCGGTATGTTTTGTGAAGTTCGCGAGCGAGTCCGCTCCCATGCGCCCTGTGATTGCTTTGCGGCACGTGTACGTGCAGAAATTGAACAGCCGCTCGTAACCCGAGTCAAGCATGGGCTCGTTTGGCTTTTGCAAACCGCCGAAGCACGCATTCACTATTTCAATCGGCTCCAAATCCGGCGACGGCCGCATCGGGAGCACTTCATTGGCCGTCGAGGCGCGGCAGACGACACGTGTGCGCGCGCGGCGGACAGCGGCGCGTGTGTGCACGCGAGGGCGCAGCGAGGCTTGCAGCGCCAACGCGACAGCAACCAACCCGGTAGCGACGGCGATTTTAAACACGCCTCTTGCGCCGCACACCATTTATGCGGGCGGAGTGCGATTTTATGCTGGTATTTTGTGAGAGCATGCAGTGCAGCCTCCTGGTCGAACGATGCGCTACAGGTAGTGGCTATGCGTGCAACCGCAATGAACAGTGATCGATGCTATGAGTGATGTGCACGAGATGCAATGCAGCCTGCTTTTGGTACGTCGGACAAAGCTGGAAAACCCGTACGAGAAAACCCGGGCCGTAAAGAAATGATGCTCGTTTTGCCTTGTCACAGTGAGAAGCGGGGCTTGAGGCGCGTCAGTGACATCAGCGCGAGACAACCTGAGCGTTTGGTCTGAAAATAACGCACGTGAGCGCCTGGCGGGCAAGTGTACCCTGGGTCATTGTCAAAGTTAGTTTGGCACTGTCGTGTGTTAAAAGCCGAGATCAGGCCTCCCAGGGCTGGCCCTCTAGCACTGTGAATTTACAAAGCGAGCGCTAATCGTCATTGGATCGAGGATGGTCATACCAACTCACATCACCGAAGCCGCGGAGAACGGCGAGAATGCGATAGTAGAAGCATGGCTCGACGAAGCTGGGCCGGGGAGGGTCAACGAGGTCGTCGATGATACTAATCTGAGGCTCCTCCATTTTTCAACATGTTCTGAATCGTGCGACCTAACCAAAGCGCTGCTAACTCGCGGCGCCGACGTGAATTTATGCGAGATCGGTGGTTGGGCGGCGCTGCAGTATGCATGCAATCCACCATGCTCCCCAGCGATCGTTCAGCTCCTTTTGCAGTCGGGCGCCCTGGTGAACGTGCGGACTACAAATGTGCGTGGATTCTCGACTCACGAGTCATCGACACCTCTTGGTCACGTGCTAATGATGCCTATTTATATTTATGACGACTCCAACGACTCCGGCGACGACGAGTCGCATATCTCAAGAGGTTCCGAAATTGAGACTATCGAAGCGTTGCTGCGAGCCGGTGCTTCGCTCGACCGATGCAGAGGCGAGGACTCGGCCGAGGGACTTATGCGAAAATTTCTAGCCTATCCAAATTCAGTGGCGCAGGGCTTCGCCACCGACGAGAAGTACATCGAATGCCAAAACCTCGTGGCCGGCGTCCGCGCGCACGGTTCCTACAAGCGATATCTCCTAGTTCCCCACCGCCAGTTCCTGCGCCTCCGCTCCTTGCTCGTGCGCGGGCGCGCCAAAACGGCCGACGACCGCATCAAGCGCATCAAGCGCCTCCTGAACGGCGCCGTCTGGAACGTGCTGAGTTACTGGCGCGAAGCAGAATAGACTATAAGTATGTGCACTACTTAACAATAGCGATGCGAGCGAACGAAAGCTGCCGGAAACCTGCGCGAAAGACGAGTCACGGCCGCACGCCTCGAAAAACAAGAAGCTCGACGCAAAATGAGGGGGTCGGAATTGCAGAATCGTATAATCTCAGCGCCGCAGGAAACATCACTCCCCCGCGACTCGAAAAGAACGCAGCGATGTGTTCGAAAGGATTGATGTCGTCATTTCCCCTCAGCAAGAATAGAAGGGACGCCGGCGCGCGCCTAGATCTCGCCGCCCTCGGCGGAGACCGTGTAGATCTTCAGCGTCTGCGCCACGGCGAAGGCGTCGTGGGCCTTGCCGAGGGCCCGGTCGACCGACACGACGCGGTCGCCATCGGCCACGTAGCCGAGCTCGCGGCACGTTCGAACGGACTCGGCCCGCAGGAGGCCCATGGACGTGCCAAGTTTGTCGCACTTCGCGGCGCCCGCGTCAAGAAGGATCGGCGTCACCGCCCGATGCAGCGCCAGCGACCGCCCGACGGCCGCGTCGTAGCAAAACGCCACGATCGGCACACTGGGCCGGTGGCGGGCCACGGCCTTGGCCAGCTGGCCCGAGCGCGTCACGCACGTGATGAGCTTCGCGTCTAAGGCTTCGGCGGCTCTACACGCCGCGCGCGCGACGGCGTCGAGCTCGACGTCGGCGAGGGGCACGACGTTGGCGCTCTTCTTCGCGGAGCGCGCGTAGGACGTCGTCTCGTCGATGATGTCGTCCGCCTCCCTTAAAATGGACTTCATGGCCTTGATGGACTCCAGGGGGTACTTGCCCGCGGCCGTCTCGCCGCTCAGCATGACGGCGTCCGCGCCGTCCATGACGGCGGCCGCCACGTCCGTGACCTCCGCTCTGGTAGGTCGCGGCTGGCGCATCATGGAGTCGAGCATCTGTGTGGCCACGATGACCGGCTTGCCCACGCGATTGCACGCGTCGACCATGTAGCGCTGCGCCGCGAACACCTTCTCGAAGGCGATTTCCACACCTAAATCACCTCTAGCGACCATGATGCCGTCCGAGGCCTCCAAAATCTCGTCGAAGTTGTCCACGCCCTCCTGGTTCTCGATCTTGGAGATGATCTGGGGGATGCGCGCCTCGGTGCCGCACCGTTCCATGAAGGCCCGGCAGGAGCGCACGTTGCGCGCTGTTCTCACAAACGACAACGCCACGAAGTCCGCGCCTTCCAACACCGCCCACGTGATGTCCTCCTTGTCCTTGGCCGTGAGCGCGGGGAGGTCCAGGATGGACCCCGGCAAATTGACGCCTTTCCGGGCCTTGATGGGCCCCGCGTTCTCGGCAACCGCGGTTACAAAATTGGTGCCGACGTGCGTGACTCTCAGCGAAATCAACCCGTCGTCTAGTAGGATCTTGGAGTCCACCTGGACCGTCGTCGGCAGCGACTCGTAGTCTACGTGAAGCCGGCACTTGACGTCGCCCTCCTTGACCGCCGGATCCCCAGACACGTCCTCAAAGGTGCAGCAGACCTCCATGCCGTCCTCGATAACAAAACCGTCGGCGTTGCCCGGCAGCGCGCCGGTCCGCACCTCCGGGCCCTTCGTGTCCAACAGAACCGCCCGGAGGTTGGAATGTAGGGACCCCGCCGCCTCGATGGTGCCCTCCAGTTTGGCGTGCTCGCCGCGCGCCGCTCGGACCAACGCCATCTTGGCGGCCGGCTCCGAGTAGTCCGTGACGTGGCTAAAGTTCAAGCGCGCGCAGGCCATGCCCGCGTCGCACAGCTCCTGGACGCGCTCCTGCGTCTCCGTCGCGGGCCCGAGCGTGCACACGACCTTGGTCATGGCGCCGGCGTAGCCGGGCGGGCTCGTGTGGCGCACAGCCGGGCGTGGCGGCCGGTGCGCAACGCGCGCGAGGGCGCTGCGCATCATCTCTCAAGTGCACTACGCTGCACTTGCTATGAGTGGCGCTACGCGCTGCTTGCTGCAAAGTGCACTTATTAGGTGCACTTGGTGTGCGGGGGCGCTAGACGCTCTGCAAACTGCACAGCCTGAGCGGCAGTCGTCGACACTTGCTAGAGAGCTAGAGACGCGCGTGCTGCGTCCGTTTTGCGTGTTTTTGACGCGCTCCTTGCTGGGAATGCAATGTAAAACCCGTGCAGCGCAAAACCCGAACACGGACCGGCAAAAATCTCCGTTTTGGCGGTTACAGCCGGGCACACATCGCTTGCAGGTCAGCCATCGCGTAATCTAATGCACTATGCCACTGATGCGGCATACTGCAGCTTGAGCGAGTGAAAACGAGCCGTTAAGTACGAACGCAGCAACAAAACTGTGAAATGAATTTCATCGCATCACTGCTGCGGCGCCGGCGCGACGACGCACCGTCGGAACCGCTCACCACCTCCGAGCTTTTGGGGCTTTCAGACGCAGCAAAGCGAGTGGGGCGGCGGTGGCTGGCGTGCTGCGACGACGGCGACGGCGCGGCCACCGTGCTCGCCGGGCCGTGTGGCAAAGACGCGCTCGAGGCCGCCTGCGTCGCCGCGGCGCGGCGCGGCGAAGACGACGACGCGATCGCCGTGGGCGCGTGCCAGGCCCTTGAAAGCATTGTGCTGACGGACGCCTCCCCGGTGGAGGCGCCGGGCGACGTCGAGGACCTGGCGACGCTCGCGTGTGTGCTGAAGGCGCCAGGCGACGTCGAGGACCTGGCGACGCTCGCGTGTGTGCTGAGGCTCTTCGTCGACGACGACCGGGACGCCGCGACGCTCGTGAAGACGCTGGTCGACGCGTTAGATAGTCGACTCATGCCGGCCGCGGGCCGCGCCGTCGCCGAAGCCGTCGCGGTCGCCTACCCGGACATCCTCCGGTCCGTCGGTGCTGCGCCGCTGGCGCTCGCGGTGGAGACCCTCACTCCAGGGCTCTTATGCGACGCGTTGGCCGGCGCTTTACCGCTCGACGCGCTGGTTGTGGTGTGGAATCACGTCTTCGCGGTAGGCGAACCGGGGCTCCTCCGCGGCGTCGTCGCGTGCGTGGGCGTCGCTAGGCCAACGCTCCTCGCCGCCGCGAGACAACGGCGGCGAGACGACGTCATCGCCGCGGCCGCGCTCGCGCACGACGTCGTCTCCGACCTCTGCCGCTCTGCCGACGCCGCTTCATTAGCGCTCGAGATCGAGCGGCTGCGCCGCCGCGAGGACGTGAGCGCAATCTTTCGTAAATTGCAGCACACCACCGCGGACACGGCGGTCCCACTCACGCGGGCCGAACTCCGTCGGCGCCTCGCAGCGTTCGATGTCGATGGCGACGGCGTCCTCGAGGCAAATGACGCTCTCGAAGCTGCACACGCGCTCGCCGGCGCGCCACTTGTCTCGCGGGCCGCGCTCCTCGCCGCTCGCACGGGCTCCGTGACCGTGGCCGCGCTCGAACGCGCGGCGCTCGGCGACGACGGCATCGCGCGCCGCCTCGGCGGCGTCGACCCCACCGGCGGCTCGACAGCCGCGCCCTCCGTGGTGGCGTCGCCGGCGAGCGCGCCAGCGAGCCCGTCGGAGCCGCCGCCGGCCGCCGACGCGCTGCCGGCGTGCTTTTCGTGCGTCTTCGCGAAGAGGTTTGCCGCCGCGTAATCCCTGTTGTAGTGACCTTGATTCCTCCTGCGGGCGCGCCCGAGTCTGGTGAGCTTGCGAATCGAGGAGGTACGTGATGGAGACTCGGTAGCCAGTCCCCGAAGGTAGCAGGCGGTATACTATTCGCCTGCTTACCTATCGATGCCGTGTTCGAGAAACCCTCTAGAAAAGCTACTAGGAATACAAAAGCAGCACCTGTCGCGAGCGTGAAAAAGCAGCCAAAGCACCGAAGCACGACCACCCGGGCTGCCCCGTCGAGCCGAACGGACGCCGCCTGAAGGGCAACCCAGCCCTCGCGTGTCGCCCCACCAGGATGCCTCGCTCCAACGCCTCAGACGACGAGTACGAGCCGAGCCCCGGCCGCGACGCCCAGCAGAGCGACCGCGTGATCCAGAACATGCCGTACGACGAGGCCCTGGAGCTCAGCCAGGAGTCCGCGGCGAGTTCTTTGGCGGACGGCAAGCCGTCGCCCAAGCCGTACGCAGGCGCCAAGGGCGGCGCCGGCGCGAAGTCCGTGACACGGAGTTCACCGCCAAAGGGCAACCGGGTCATGCACAACAACCCGTTCGACGAGGCCTGCGACCTCGAGGATTCCGAGAACTCCGTGTCGACCACGGAGGAGGCGCTGTCGCCCAAGCGGCCGCAGCCCTCGGCCTTCGTGAAGCAGCACCTCAGCCCCGACCAGCCGGAGCGCCCGCTCGCCGCGCGCCCGTCCCCGAAGCAGAAGTCGCCGCAAGCCGGGCTGGGGATGATGAAGCCCAGCCCCAAGCAGAGCATGACCATGGCCAGCTCGTCGGACGACGAGGACGAGGAGGACGACGACGAGGAGGACGACGAGCCGGCGACCAAGCAGCCCCCTTCTGAAATAGAAGGCGCCTACAACGCCGAGGACTACGCCGATTTGAACGTCTCGGCCGACGTGCGGGACCTCTTCCAGTACATCGGGCGCTACGCCGCGCACGAGGTGGAGTTGGAATCCACTTTAAAATGCTTCGTGCCGGACTATATACCCGCGGTCGGCGAGATGGACGCCTTCCTAAAAGTCCCTCGGCCCGACGACCGGGCCGACTTGTTGGGCTTGCAAGTTTTAGACGAGCCGGCGGCGGCGCAGAGCGACGCGACCGTGTTGGAGCTGCAACTCCGGGCCGTGTCCAAGAAGCAGCACGGGGACGTCGCGGTGCGAAGCATCGAGAATGCGGCCAAGAATCCTCAAGAAATAGATAGGTGGATCAAATCTATCAAGGACCTGCATCGGTCCAAGCCGCCGCCCCAGGTGCATTATAGGAAGGCGATGCCGGACATCGACGCCCTGATGGAGGAGTGGGAGCCCGAGTTCGAGGAGCTCCTGAAGACGACGCCCCTGCCCGACGAAAATCTGGAGGTGACCCTGGCCGAGTTCGCCAAGATCGCCTGCGGGCTGCTGGACGTGCCCGTGTACGACAGCATCGTGGAGTCGCTCCACGTGCTCTTCTCCGTGTATCTGGAGTTCACGGAGAACGTGCACTTCCAGCAGCAGGTGCCGGCGGAAACGGCGCAGGTCATGACGAACTAGGCTTAAGGACGTCGCATTTAGCTCTGCCTACTACCCGTCGCGGTATATTAGTAATCATTAGTACAGGGGGGCACCACTCCTACTCGGCGACGAAAGTAGCATTCCGCAGCGCCGCGTCGCCTTCCGCAATAACGCGCACCTCCGCGAGCGGCAACGCGAGCGGCGCCCGCGCGAGGATGAGCGGGACGAGCACGCCCTCCGTCGTCCGGGGCCGCCAGGCGACGGTCAGCGGCGCCACCGGCTCCAGTCCGCGGCATGCGACGCCCGCTAATTCCAACCCGTCGCCCACGACAGCGAGTTCGAGGTCGTCCAACGAGCCGCCCAGCGATGCCGCGGCGTCGATCTTGAGCGCCGCGACGAGCTGCGCCGGCCGCGCTAGAGCGTTGAGCGCCACCGCGCGATTTGACGCCAACGCGGCGGCCGCGCGGCCCTGCGCCGCCGCGGCGCCGCCGTCCCGTTTCAGTGCGGCCAACCCTGAAGCCACTTCGCGCTTCGTCGCTTCCGCGACGGCGCCGGCGCCGCTCGATCGGCACTGCGCCAGCTCGTCGATCAACGCCTCGACGTTGGCGTCGCCGACCTCCGTAGTAGCGACGGCCCGCGCCGCGCCCGTCAGCAGCGCGCCGCACGCGAGCATCGTCTCCGCGGCCCGCGCCTCGCGGCGTTCATCCGCGTCCGAGCCGAGGCCGAGCGCCGTGCAGGGCGTCGCCGCGGGCAGCGCCGCGATCCAGGCCCGCCACGTGTCGCGCGTGAGCTCGAAGCCGTCCGGCAGGGCCCCCAGCACGGCGCCGCAGGGCAGCGGCGCTGTATCGGCCATTTCGAACGCCTCGCGCGACACGAGTAAGTCGGCGAGGGCCTTCAAGGCCCGCCGATCGGACTCGCGCTCGAGCCGCGCGCCATAAGTGCTCTCGAAGGCGTCCCGCAAGGACGCCCAGGGCAACGCCGCGGGCGCGACGTGCGCCTGCGTACACGCGTCCAACACAGCGTCGCAACTCCGGAGGGCGCACACGGCGTCGACGTCGCCCCATTCATAAGCCTTGGACCACCCGTCATCATAACGCGCGCGCTCCGTGACGACGGCGTGGGCCAGCGCGAACAACGCGCGCACGCGGCCGCGCTCGCGCAGCGGCGCGGGATTCTCCGCCGCGAGCGCGTCGTGGCGCAATAATGACGCCCGCAGGCCCGCGTCCGACGGCAGGGCGATCACGCGCGATGCGGCGAACAGCCGCAGCGGCAGCGCCTCGATGCCGGGCGTCGCCTCGACTGTGAGAACGACGCGGAAACCGGGTAACGCGTCACCACCGCATGCCCGGATCCGCTTCTCGAGGCCCGCCACGAAGCGTTTGGAGGCGAGGTGCGCGTTCTCGAGCAGCACCCAGCTGCCGCTCGCGGCGCCCCGCCGTAACGCATCCAAGGCCAATGCTTCGCCCTCGACCGAGCCCAGGGCCACCACATCTATCGAAGCGCCTCGTTCCGAAGCGGCCGTCTGCGCGTCCGAGGCGCCGTCGCGCCCGCCGTTCCGCTCCGCCACCACGGTCATGATCGGCGCTTTCAACGCGCTCAGGTCCGCCTCGACGGCGGCAGCGTCCGCCGCCGCTAAGGCCGCGTCCTCCTCCGGCTCGTCCTCCTCGACCAGGGACTTCCGCGACGTCACGGAGGACCGCCGCTTCCTCCTTTGAATCTTGCGCCGGTCTAGAGCCGCGTTGCACACCTCCAGCCGCGCGTCGGACGCTAGGGAGGCCTGGGCGATGCACGCCGCGCCGGACTTGGAGGTCTCGAGCCAGTTTTCACCTAAGACATCGGTGACTAACCGGCGCGCCTCCTCGAAGGTGCCTTCACTAGCGAGGAAGGCCTCCACGTCTTCACCAACTGTCCCGAAGGCCTCCTTTCGAGCATCGCAGAGTAGCTTGGCCACGGCCAGCGCCGCCGACGCGCGGTGCTCCCGCTGCAACAGCGCGCCGGCGACGTACGCGCCAGCCTCTCTTAGTAGCGGTGTAGTTAAGCGCTGAAAGCGCTCGGGCCCGTTTTCCACGCCGAGCGGCGCGGCCGGCGCTCTCCGCAGGGCGTCGTGCAGCGCGTGCGCCAGGTAGTCGTCGAGGGCGTAGGCGTAACTGGAGTGGAACTGCTCGAGGGAGGCCAGGGTCCCGAAGAGCCGCGCGGCGAACTTGGCCGACGGCTCGTAGACGACCGACGCCCGCTTGAGCTCGGTTAGCGTCGTTTCCGAGGACCGGGAGGCCTCGAGCGCTTCGCTGGACTCGGCCTTGGCTTTTTGCAGCGCCTCCACGGCCCTTTCATCGTCCAGGAGGCCGCCCTCGCCGTGCGTCGAGATGAGCTCGAGGACTTCGTCTTCCAATTGCGCCAGTCTAGCTTGCTGCTTCTCGAGGCTTCGGGCCGCTTCCTGCCGCTTGTGCTCCAACTCGGGGCGTTCCCGCCGCACGACCTTGCTGAGGATGGCGTCGGTTAATGCATCGGGCGTGGTGGAAAAGTCCACGATATTGACCCGGCCCAGCAACCCGCGCGGCAAGTTTTCGCTCTCCCGGCAGCACAGCACCAACTCGAAACCGTCCGAAACGTCCACGTCCTCGCCCCCGATGATCACGGACTGGCCGCCCGCCTTGCGCGCGAATTCTTTGTTGAGCAGGGGGTGCGCGATGCTGTCCCACGCGTCGTCGACGTCCTTTACGATCAGTGACGTGCCGAAGCGCGCCGCCGTGCACAGCTGCCGCGCGAAATTAATGTCGCCCGCGCTGATGACGGTGACGCGCTTCTCCGCTAATAATGCAGACGCGAAGCGTAAAGCAGCACCAGTCGGGTCCACGAATATACAGGAGCGCGAACTCGCGTCGAAGATCGCCGCGTTGAGCGCGCACCGCGCGTCCCGAGGTAACCCGTACCGGTCGTGCCACCTCCTTAAAGTTGAAGGTGCTACGGAAGCGGTCAGGTCCTTCGTATCGAGGGCCAAGTCCAACGTCGCGCAGACCCTGGACACTTCCTCGCGCAGGCGCCGCCGCTGCGTTTCGCTCCGCTTCCCGGCGTAGGCCACCTCGATGGCGTCTCTTACACATTGGCCCGGCAACTTCATTATATCACTGGGAAAGTTCGCCGCTTCGCTCGCCCAGCGCTGCTGTTCGTCTCTTAAAGACGCGACCAAGCGAGACGCGCGGTCCGCCCGGACCCGCCCCGTCTCGATGTCCGCTTTTAAACCTTCGGCACTTCTAACGGCGATGGCATAGGCGCCCTTGTACTTCTCCACGCTCTTCGCGAGCACGGCCATCTCCGCCTCCAATTCCAAAACTTGCTCCCGCGTATCTACCGTGGCCGCCTCTAGGGCCTCGACCTCCCGCGCCAAGGGCTCCACCTTCCGTTCAATGGCCACGTAATCTAGTTGGGACGCGAGCCACAGCACCAGCGGCCCGGCGGCTTGCGAAGACCGATTCACGTTCTCGAAGTCCAGGGCCTTGACCTCCTTGCAGTCGTCGCCCTTCTGGTCGCGCTCCCGTTGGTTTATCTTTTCGAGCATTTCCGGCGAGGGGTACAGGTACTTCTGCCTAATCATTTCGGCCGCCTGTTCGTCCATGTCCTTGGGCTCGAAGCCCACGACCTGGGGAATGAAGCTCCGGTCCCGCAACGCTTTTCGGACATCGTCCCAGTCGTACGTCTTTTGTAAGGGTAGCAGGCCCAAAATGACCGAAACCGCTTCTAACGTTCTTTTGGCGTGGATCGGCGGTTGCCGTAACGCTCGCAATTCATCTAGCTGGGCCTTCTTGATGCCCTGGACGGCTGTCCGCGCCGCGATGAGCGCCGGCTCGGCCGTGGCGAGCTCGGCCTCGGCCTCGGCCTTTCTCTTCTCGATGTCTCCACTCTTCACCTTTAACTCCTCGGACAGTCTAGACCCCTGCGCCTGCTTCTGCTCCGCTATTTGTTGATCATGAACCATCTTCTCCAGCTGCGACTTGGCCTCGAGTTCCTGCACTTGCAACTCGGCGTTCTTCTCCTTGAGCAGTTTCTGGCGTTCTGCCACGTCCGCGGACGCCGTGGCGAGCTCGCTCAAGCCGGCGCTTTTCCTAGCTTGCCTTGATTCCAACGCTTCGCGCCGCGACGAAATATCAGAAGCGAAGCGCCGACACGCCTCCACGAAGTCCCGGGCCGTGGCCCCGTCCGCGCGCGCAAAGGCGTGCGTCGCCACCAAGCACGCGACCAACGCGGTCTTCAACGTCGTCGGGGGCGCCGCCGCCTCGTCCTCGTCCGACGAGTCTTCCTCGAAGCCGCCGCCCGCGAACGCGGCGCCCCGGAGTAATGCGTCCCTCTCGGGGTTGGCGGTGCTCAACGTCTCCGCCCAGGGCGCCCCCCCGAGCGTGTCAAAGTCCACGTCCCGAATCAGCGCGTCGCCGACGTGAGCCTGGGCCTCCCGGGTCCAGCCCCCGAACCAGTCGACGACGCACCTGTTGAACAGGGCTGGCGAGGCCGTGGCGCTAGCGCCGCCCAGCTCCTCCAGGCAAAAGACGACGTGCAGGTTCCGGCGCACGTTCGACGCGAACCATTTCATTACGACCGCGTCGTCGGCGTCCGTGCCCTCGGATTCCGCGCGCCGCGCGTCGCGGCACTGGGTTAAGAGCCTTGATAAGTCGTCCGCGCCCCAGAGCCCGGGCACCTCACCCGCGGCCAGCAACGCGTTCATGCGCTCCAAGAAGGACGACTTCACGCCGTCCGCGTCCAATAAAACCACGAGCTTCTCCTTGTCGACGCCGCTCCGCTTCATCACGGACCGGAGATCATCATCAAAATGCGCCAACGAGTAGGTGCGCGTCGCCTGGATCTCCTTGACGCTGATACCGCTGTTCCACGCCACGAATTTCGTGAGCACCGTCTTGCCGACGCCGGACTCGCCCACGAGCAGGAGGTGGCCGGACTCGGCCCGTAGAACCTGCGGGTGTAGTGTAGGCTCGCCGTATCGACTGGGAGTTGCGCTCGAGACTCTCATTCTTCTTAAGCGGAGCGCATTTGCTGGAGACCCCCGCACTGTCCGACCGTAGGCTTGGCACGGCCAGTCATCAGAGGGATCTTGGTGTATGTTGGGGGCGGAACGAGTTGCGGGTCGTGGGCTTCGACCCGCACTCAGAGGCGCTTCTCGCGAGAAGCGCGCCCCCGTCGGTATAAAAAGGGACGCCGGCACGAACCGAATCGATGCGCAGCGCGTGCCGCGCGACGTCGTCGAAAACGACCAAAGGTACGTCCAGGGCCTCCTTGTGGAAGGTGCGCAAGCGCGACGCGACGAAGCGCCGCAATCTGGGTAGAGGCGACGGCGCGTACGCGCGCGAGAGCCACCGGCCGTAGAGGAGGGGCGCCTGAAGCGCGTCCGGCGAGACGCCTTCGAACCGCTCCGCGGCGATGGCGCGCAACGACGCGTCGCACGTCGCGACGTCCGCCGCGTCTGGCAAGCGGTCTGCAAACAACCTGAGCCCTTCGTGGAGCCACAGCCGCACCAGGGCGCTGGCGGGCGGTAGGGCCGACGTGGCATCCGCGGCCGCCTCGAGCGCGCGGCACCACCGCGTCAGTTCGCGCGCCGAGTAGACGCACTGCGGGCCCCGCGTACTAAATGTCCTGAGATTAAACTCGTAGGCGTCGATCATGGCCGCCGGCAACGCTCGGACCGCGTCCGCCAGCTCCGGCTCGGGGCAGGTCAACCGCATCGTTTTGGTGGCCCGCTGGCAGTAGGCGCCGTACACGCGTTCCAGGGCCGGCCGCGAGGGCGTGCCCACGCTCAGGACGTGGAGGTGCCGTAACAACCGTTGGGGGAGGGGCTTCCTTCCCGCGTCGGTCGGCGGGTTGCACGCGGCCACCAATGAGATGCGCTCCAACGCGACCCACCGCGGGGGGCACCGTTGGCTGGCGACGCGCGCGAAGCGGCCGGGCTCGAGCGCGGCCCGGGCGCTGTTCGTCGAGAGGGCCCAGAAGCCGCGCCGCGCGATGAGTTGCCGCACGAACGCCAGGGCTCTAGGCGTGCCGTAGGCGTCCGGTTCCACCAAATTAATTTCGTCGCAAAAAACGACTAAGATCTTCCGCTCGCCGTGCAGCGCCTTCTTCGGCGCGAGCGTGAAGCTGTTCGACGCGCCTCGTTTGAGTTCGCAGTGCTCGCTCAGTAAGCGCGCGACGTCGGACGCGGTGGTGCCGGCCGCACAAGCTAAAGCCGCGCGCGCGTACAACGCGTCGTTCGCCTGCAGCGCGTGCTCGCAGGTCATCGTCTTGCCCGAGCCAGGCGGCCCGCATAATAACGAACCGCTGCGCCGCCGGCACAGCGCCTCTACGAGGGCTTCGTGCCTTGACGTGTCGGCGGTCTCCACGATGGCGTCCAGCGCGGCCTCTTGGCAGTCCGCCAGGCGCGCGTCCCAGGCCTCCCAGAAGTCCGGGGCCCGCGCGGCGCACCGCGTCTCTAGGCCAATGACGCCCTCGCACGCATCGTTTGTGGAGGAGGCGGCCTGCTTCAACAGGTCGCCGAGCTCCTGGCGCTTTTGACTCTCCATGGCCCCGCCGCAGCTCCAGAACAATGCGGCGTAGACGCTTCGGCGCGCGAACTGCGAGCCTCGTCTCGTCGTGAGGTCCAGCCTATGGACTTGGGCATCATCCCGAGCCGCGTGTAACAACGCTTCCAGCGCGTACAACGCCTGTTCCGGCGACGGCGACGCCATGACGCCGCCTTGTAACGAGAAGGCGACCGCCTTACCGATGACGCCCTCGGGCGCGAACAAGGCCTGGCACGCGTCCGCGAACACCGTATCCTCGGCTTTCACGCGCAGAAAGGACGCCGCCACCCGATGAGAAAGACGAACCATCCCCCGGTCCACGTGGCACACGCCGCACCGCGACACGGTCGCCGGCGTCGCCTTGCTCAGGTCTTCCACTTCGAACACGAAGCGCACATCATTAGGAACGGCGATGCGCTCCCCGTTCGGTAATGTTAAAACTTTGTTGTCATCTAACGCTGAATTCAAGTTCTCGGCCCACTCGGGGTCGACGTCGCCGTCGAAGCAGAGCCAACTCCGCTTCTTGCGGGACGAACTCCGTAGCAACGCGGTGGCGACGCCGTCGGTCCACTCCATCGTCGTCGCGTCCAACCGCCCGAACAGAAGTTCCTTGTACGTGTCGCTCACTAAAGCTTTGGGGTCGATCCAGGAGACGTGGCCCTTGACGCCGTCGATGGACTCCAAAGCTGCCAAAACGCACTCGATGAGCATGGATTTGCCGGCGCCCGTCTGGCCCACGACGACGGCTCCCGTACTTAAGGAGAGCACGCTCCGCAGCTGCCGCGCCTTCGCGAGCCACTCGGGCGACGCACTTATGTTTCTTGATGAAGCCGCCTCTTCTAGTGCGGCGTTTAAGCGCGCGACGGAAATGGTATCCGTTAAAGCGTCCGAGCCCTCCTGGAGCGTTGAACCGTCGTCCTCCACCAACGCGTCCGCGCGGAACGCCGCCTCGACGAGCTCGTCGAAGGGTTTTGCGTCCTCGGCGACCAGGCGCGGCGCCACGGTCGCGCGCACGGCCCGCAATAAGGCCGCCGGCTGCGTGCTGGAGCAGGCGAGGAGATTCCCGGCGGTCTTGAGCACGGGGCCCAGGGCGCGCAGCCCCCAGTCGTAGTGGCTTTGGGTCGACAGGCGGCTCCCGCAGAGCTCGAAGAGGGAGACCAAAGCGTGCGCGAGCGGCTTGGCCCGCGCCTCCGAGAACCCGGCCGCGTACAACGTGGTCGTCGCGATGGCCCGGGAATCCGGTTTCGCCATGGCCACCGTGCGAAACAGGCGCTTCAGCGTTTCGGGGAGCGGACTGCGCCCGGCGTACCCGGGGTTCATCGTGACGAAGACCGCCGTCGTGGGTGTGAGCGGCGTCGCACTCCCGGAGATCTCCACCGCGCTACCTCTGGCCATGAGCCCTTCCTGGATGAAGCGCAGCTGCTGCGCCACGGCACTGAGCGCGCCCTCGTTCAGGCGGTTGAATTCGTCGAAGCAGCCCCACGCGCCCGTGCGGCACAGGCCCCGCAATAACCGCCCCGTAGCACCCAGATCAAAAGCCTCGTCGCAGTTGAACACCACGACGTGCCGCCCGCACATAGCGCCAAGCGCTCTGACAGATTCGGTCTTGCCCGTGCCCGCGGGGCCCACGGGGTTGCCACCCAGCCGCCAGCGCAACGCTCCAGCTAAAGTAGCAAAGCACCAGTCCGTGAGCTGCGTCCGGATCAGGCGCCTGCCAACACCCTGGTACTCATACCCATAACTCAACGTGGCCCCCGCGACCCTTGCTACACATGTCACAGCTAACGGTTCGCCCGTGCCTCTTATTAATTGTTCTAAGAAAGAAGAACCCTCCACCACGTCGTCAAACGCGTTTGAATCTTCACTGCAATACAACCGCAGCTGCCGCAACCAGCGGTGGTCCTGGCTGGATGTTAAACCGTCCAACGCCTCCGTGCAGTCCCGCTGCTGGGCTAGTTCCACAATGAGTTGCGCGCGCTTCATGGGTTCATCCTTTGAAGCACACAGTGTCGTTAGGCGGTCCACAATAGTCCGCTTCGGTAATTCTTGACCGGCATCTAATGCCGCATCCATCTTTGAGGCCCAGTCGCACTGCGCGGCGGCGCAGACCGCCTGGGTCGGGTACTTCGCGAGCCAAGCATTCGTATCCGCCTCAACAGGTAACGCGGCCTTGAGGTCCCGCGCCACCGTGCGCCGCATGGCCCGCTCCAGGGAACTTAACCAGGCGACGCACGACGTCTCGTCCAGCGCCCCTTCCATCCGGACGTCCTCGCCGTCGCACGACCACATGCGGCCGTCCCGCACGTCTCTCAACGCCACGAACATCTTGGCCAGGTGCGGCCGCGCCCTTTCCACGATGGACACGCCCCCGCCCAGCATCGCGAGGAGGTCGTCGTCCCCCACGAAGTAGAAGCGCGGGAACTCCGACCGCGTTTGTTCCAAGAACAAGCCCAGGGCGCGCTGCGCGTCCCCGAACAGCCGCGTCACCGCTTCTAAGGACTCTGGTAATGCTGCTACTTCTAATAGAGCCCGGACCCGCGGGTTCTCCGTGAGGCAATCATCTCTACACCTTTGGAAGATCCGCGCGCCGTCGACGAAGCAGTTCTTGGCTTGCGGTAATCTATCGCCCACGTTCTCGTCGCCGCCAAAGAGAGTGTCGAGGTGGACCCACCGCTTCTGGGCGTCGCTCCACAGCTCCAGGCGGTGCCGCAGCTCGTCCACGTCCTCGCTCAACGCCGCCCGGCGCCGGTACACGTCCGAACTGGAGTCGATGGCCTTGAAGTGCGGGGCCTCCTTCATCGCTACCAATGCCTGGGCGTGCTCGTCCAGCTCCTCGAACAACGCGTCCCAGCCCCGCACTAAGTTGCCCGGTGCCACATCGAACGAGCGTTCGGCCCAGTGCCGATCCACATCTTCAAGATAGGTAGCCATGGAGGCGTCCCGGCGCGCCGCGGCGAGAACCGCGTCGAGCTCCTTGCGCATGGACGGCGTCACGTGTAACCGCAAAAAGTCGCCGCAGTTCCGCGAGCGCGCGTCCCACCGGGGCGAGTTGAATAAGCACTTGGCGAGTTTCCTTTCTAACTGCGGCGTGAGCTCCGCAGAACGTAGGGACCCGACCCAGCCACCCACGCTCCTTTCTCTATCCGACACGAGTTTACAGGCGTCCGCGTGGCACGCGTACTGGCGGACCTTGGACGCGCAGGTCCGGAGCACCTCGCCCGCCTTCCTCAACGTTTCCTTGGCGGCCGTCGGGTCGAAGGCCACCCACCGCGTCCGGTCCAGGGCGCCGACGCTGGCCACGGGGCCGCTGAGCGCCGCCCAGACCTCGCCCAGCGCGCGCGCCTCCACGTCAATGGCCTCCAGCTCGCCCGTGGACGCGTCCTGGGCCGAGCCGTCCAGCGCGACCAGCGCCCGGGCGAAATCTCGAGAATCGTCTAGAGCTCTCGAGACCCGTTCCGTGAACTGGGCCAGGCGCTCCTGGGCCTGAGACGTCGTAGCGCAGGCGTTGTCCCCCTCGCCCAGCCGTTCGGGCTTCAGCACCCGCCACGACTCCGAAATGGCGGCCGAAGCCATGCGGGCCTTGACGAGCTCGGCGTCGGCCTCCGCGCGGAGCGCCGCTTTCTCGCCGTCTAAACGGCCCTTGCGCGTTTCTAATACTTGAGCACAGGCGTCGACCGCGCCCTCCACTAACGAAGCTTCCGTCCACAGGTCCAGTTCGTCCTCCTCGCCGGGCCGGGCCGCGTCCTGCGTTTTCAGGGCCCATTCTAATCGTAATAACCCTTGCACGGTGAGGCGCCAATGAGGCAGGGCCTCCCGTAGAGCGGCATGTATAGCGAGTTGCGCTAGCGCGTCCCTACAAGAACACCGCCGTTCATCGACCCGCTCCAGCTTCTGGCGCGCCGTCTTGGCCAGTGTGAGCAGGCCACGCGCGTGCCTTGAATAGCGCTCCCGGGCTTCACACCTTAAATCCGCGAGCCGCGCCTCCAGTCTATGTTTTATTGTCGTGTGGGCCCGTCGCACGTCTATAATGATCGCCAGCCCGTTGTCCGGGTTCGCTGGCGCCCAGAACCGGTCCAGGGTCCCCTGCACGACCGTCGCTTTGAGGACGTCGTCCGCGGCGCCCCTTCGTCGTTCTTCCTCGAAAGCGAGGTCCGCGTCTGCATCTCTTCGAGCGGCACACGCACCTTCTAGACATCTAGCCCACCCATCTAGACGACCACCAGCATCATACGCGTAGTCCTTGACGCGGTCGGGGAACTTGTTGTCCAACGCTTGCGCCAACTCTCCAACTGTCTGGGACCAGAGGCCCCCGTGGCGCGCCCAGCGCCGCTCCCTTGCCAATGCGTCGGACACGCGCCGCTCCACCGCTCGCAACGAGGCGTCCAGGGCCTTGGTCAGTTGGATGGACGACCCGTCCGCCTCAACTATTGAATCACCATACGCGGCGTCATCCGTTTCGTTGAGGGCGTCGAAGCGCGAGGCGCGTAAGCGCGGGAGCGCGCGCGCCGCCTCTACGAGAGCCGTGACTTGCGCGTGGAGGACTAAGCGCGCGTCGCTGACGTTCGGTGCTAAGGCGATACCACTTTCGTTGGTCACTAGTAAGTGCCTCGACCTTCTACAGCCCACGTCTACAAGTGTCTCCTCGTCGCCCACGAGGGGCGCGCCCTCTAATGCCAGGGACCACCTTACTAAGCGATCCGACGTCCGCGTCCGTAACGCGACGCGGCACCGCGCGTCTAAGACGTCGACCCAATGATCTAAACCCTTGAACCCTTCCAAAGCTAACTGGTCCACGACGTCTTGCAAAGGTTTGGTACTCATACGCTCGAGGTCGCGCACCCCGTCCGACGCGCTCAAATCCAAGAGCGCCTGGTCGCACGTCGCGCGCGCGTGACTCAGGACCGCGACCTTCTCCTGCAGACTGGAGACGGTCTCGGCGAACGCGTCGACCCAGGTCCGCGTGCTCTCGGGCGGGCTCGTCCAGGCGATGCGCGCCGCCTGGCCCGCATTAGGAAAGGCCTTCTGCGCAACAGTCCTACAACCTTCGATCCAGGGCGCGAGCATGGGCGCGTCTTCCGTTTTAATAACGGAGGAGGCGACCTCGAAGGCGCGGCAGGCGGCTCTTAATGCATTAGCTACACTTTGCCGCTGGCGCGCCTCGTCCGCCACTAAAGCTATGGTCTCCGGGACTCGGAACTTGAGCCTCCTCAAGCAGTCGACCTCTCTGCTTAACTCGAGGCGTTGTTGATCAAAATTCGCGCACAGGCGTAGCTTGTCTTCATATCGTCCTACTCTTAGTAAAGGTCCGTCCCTTAGCCCGCTCGCGCACTTGGTAGTCCACCGCTCCAGCCACGCGTCGAACAGGGGCGTCGCGTCGACGTGCTTTAGCAATTCCTCCGCTAGGAGTTTCAGGGTCTTCCCGCGCGGGTGGCGCTGCACGTCCTCGGGACCTAAGACAGCATCCAAGCGCTGCAACTGCTCCCGTAATCGTTCGTCGACCTGGCGCGCCCAGGCGGCCTTGCCCCCGACCGGGGGCACGTCCCGGATCACATCTAGAGCGTGGGATCCTGACCCTTCGTAGCGCCGCGTGCACGCGGCTTTTAATGCATCTAACTCGGTAGAGACGGCTTCGATAAGCTCCGCCTGGCGCCGCTGGGCCGCGCGCCGCATGGGCGCTCTATCTAATAAAGGCTGAAACTCTTTAAACACGTCGAACACGGCGTCCGTGCCCGACGCGCCGTCGAGGGCCTCGGCCATCTTCTGCGCGGCTAACGTCTCGCAGTGCGTGACTCTTTTCTGGTATTCGCGGGCCGCATGGACCCACGTCGCGTCGCCCTCGAAGGAGGCGTCGATGGTCTTCTGGCCCAGACTTGCTCGGAACTCCCGGAACGCCACGTCCAGCTCCATCAGCGGCCGCTCGTCGCCGTCTAGGGCCCGGGCGAGGACCCGTCGAAACGATGCGTGCCGCGTTCGAAAGGCCTTGACCTGGGCTACTCGTTGTTCAACACGCTCGTGGTCCAGCGCCAAATTCGACAACGACACGTCCGACCCCCTTCTCGCCAAATCGAGCGCCACCTCCCGGAACCGTCGACACCCGCTTCGGGCCGTCCGAAACAAGGCCTCGGCCTCCTCGAAGGCGTCCTCGTCTGTAGTTTCTAACAGTGACGTCTGGTCCTCGAGCAAGAACGAGGCCCGCTCCCCGATGGCGGTGGACGCGCACTCGACCAGGCGGGCCGCTCGCCGGACATCGTAGCGCCTATTGGCCTTGATCCGGGGCAGGGCCTTAAATAAGGCGTCCGCGGCTTCCGCCAGGTCGGCGAGCGACGCGGCGGACTCCAGCCCGTCTAGAGGAAGCGAGCTTAATAAAGAAGAGGCGTCCTTGCACGCGTCCGCGGCCCGTTGCAACGGCCCCGCGACGCCGTCGTCCAGCTGCGCGGCCGCCACAAAACGTCTATTTCTTTTAAGGATGGCGTTCAGCGAGGAAGCCACCTCGCCCTTCCGCGTCGCTTGGGTAGCCGCAATGGCCTGGTCGTAGCACCGCCAGCGCTCCACTTCACTATGTAAGGCAGCACAGCCCGTTTGTAATTTGGCGAAGAAGAGCGGGTTGGCCGCGTCCGTTGATGCTGATTCTACTAATTCGGCCAAGGCGCGCGTGGCCGCGGACCACGCGGCCACGCTCTCCTTACATAATTCCGCGATGCCCGAGTCCTCGCCGATCGCGTCGGCGACCGCGTCGCCGGATAAACCCTGTGCGACTAGGTCCGCGATTTTGGGCGGCGCCTGGAGCGCCGTGGCAGTTATGGACGCGTTGCCGGACGACCCGCACCGGGCCAAAGCCGCGTCGAGCTCGCCCAGTCGCCGCTTGACCGCCGCCACGTTTTTACTGTTATCCTCCACCTCGGCCACGAGCGGTAATAAAGCCGCCCGCACGACACTCTTCGCGGCGTCCACGGGGGCCTCGTCGCGGCCGCTCAGGACGACGGTGAGCGCGTCCGTGACGAGGCCGCCCTCGGCGAGGACCGGGGCCAGGGGCGCCGTGGAGCCGATAATGACATATCTCGAAGCTCCTTGCCGCGCGCGGCCGCGGTGGAAGGCCACCCTTCCTTCCGCGTCGGCCGTCGCCACGAGCGCGCTGCCGGCGGGCTGGCTTACGAACCAATTGACGTTGGCCGCGTCCGCTGCTTCCACCGCTTCGGGCGTCGCGCCGAGCAGGGCCTGGCAGAGCGGGCCCAGGTAGTTCTGCAGCGCCGCGAGCGTGGCCGGCGCGGCGTTCGAGGGCGGTGCCGGCGTCTCCGCCGCGGCCAATGTGGGCGTCTCTGCGTCGGCAGCCGCCTCCTCGGCGCTCGTCGCGCGCGGCGTCGGTGTCTCGGCATCCGCATCTATTTCAGCGCGCGCCGGTGTCGTGGGCGTCTCGGCCTCCGCCGCAGCTACGTCTGCACGCGACGGCGTCGGCGGCGCGGTCTTTTCTGCACTCATTTCCAGCGAGGGATCAATGTTCTCGGTCTCGGCGTCTGCTGCCATTGCATCGCTGTGCTGTTGGCCTCGCGCACCTCAGCCTTTTTGTAATTTTTTTGAGCGGCGCATTTTAAGCGGGTTTAACGTGCGGGTTTTTCAGGCGTATAAACGGTGTGGGATGTGTTGATGTGTCCCTCGGCATGTCTCTCCTCTCGAACCGTGCGCGGCTCGCCGCAGCACCGGCCCGGACTAAGCCGCGGCCGCCGCAAAACACTCCCCGTGGACGCCCTCTCCCGGCCCGCCCACGCTTCCGCGGCTTTGAAACGATACTTTTACTATCGGGCCGTCACTTGGTACCCCGTCTCGAACGGTGGGTTGGCTTTTGAGCCGGCGCGGCCGCTCGCGACGGGACTGTCGCTGTGGCCATGGAATGCGCCAGCAACAACTACGTGTTCAATCTGAAGCTCGACCTCTAAGCGCCGCTGCACCGGCCCGGACTAAGCCGCGGCCGCCGCGACGTTGCCCCCCCCCCCTCCCGCCCCACGCCATGGGACACATGGCCTTCCAATAAAAATACAATAGACTTCCACCGTCCAAATACCCCTAATAAGGGGTATTTGGAAGGCGCCGCGGCTCGTCGACTAACTATTTGTACATTAAACACCCCAAGA